>ERZ1034952.1591-NODE-1591-length-18108-cov-7.020384_pt1 | contig 18108 bp, 12 predicted proteins | sample MGYA00520625_ERZ1034952 | MGnify/ENA primary metagenome ERZ1034952 (study PRJEB33766, sample SAMN09781773) | gut metagenome | biome: gut microbiome | host: Homo sapiens | place: Madagascar | study: EMG produced TPA metagenomics assembly of the PRJNA485056 data... | reverse complement strand
CTGTTTATTCTGAATTAAATCTATAATAAAATTAACCAAATCCATTGTTGAATCGGGCTTTTGCAGGCTTTTAATACTGCCGTCAAGGTTTTTGCGCCGCTCCTTATTAATAAACAGATTATATATCGCATCATCTATCGGAAAGGTCTTGCTTACCTTCATTGCCGCACCGGCATTAAGCAGAAACTCAACATTTCTATCCTCCTGTCCCGGTACGGGATTGTTCATAATCATCGGAAGCCCCTTTGCCAAAGCCTCACTTGTGGTAAGTCCGCCCGGCTTTGTAACTATACAGTCTGCAGCATCCATAAATATATCCACGTTATTTACATAGCCGTAATTATAAATTGTTTTCTTCATTTCAAGCTTATCTATCTGTGATTTAAGCTTTTTATTATTTCCGCATATCGTAACAATCTGATAATCAAGGTTAAGCCTGTCAAGTTCCTTGATTTCCTCAAGAACATTTCCAAATCCCATACTGCCGCTCATCACAAGTACGGTATCCTTATCCTCAAGTCCAAGTTCCTTTCTCGCCTCTTTTTTATCCTTTCTGCGCGAAAACTTAGGATCAATCGGTATGCCGAACGGTTTAAATTTATATTCCGGTATTCCTTTTTTTACACCCTGATTGGTCAAAAGTTCGCTTGCGGTAACATAATAATCAAGGTTTGTATCTTCCCAGTACGGGTGAATCGTAAAATCTGTTACTATTCCGATTGTATGCGTCTGAATGTCAATATGTCCCGTAAGATACGTAACGAGCAGCGCCGCAAATACATGAGTGCATATAATCACGTCCGGCTTCTCCTTGCGTACAAGCTTTAAAAGTCTTTTTGCCAGAAACGCATTTGTCATTTTCGGAAGCATATGGTTTGCCCCCGCATCGCGTTTTTCGCACATTCTGTAACCGCCGCCGTATATCTGCGGCATGTTTTTGGATGACATAAGATACAGCTTTGAAACAGATTCCGAAAGCAGCGGATTTATATATTCAAAAACATCCATATAGCTGCACTCCACGCCGGAGGCATTGAGATAATCCGACAAAACCTTTGCCGTTTGATTGTGTCCCTGTCCTGCAGTAATCGAAAAAATCAAACCCTTCATTTTAAGTCCTCCTTTTTTATGCCCTTATATTTTTATCGCTTTGCCGCAATTTAAAAAGTACAGATACCTTTCTTTTACCGGCTGACCGAGTATACCTTCAAGTCCGCGCGCATAACAATCAATCTGCAGCCTGTAATTTTCAGCGCGTTTTTCTGCTCCCTCTGCAGATACGCGGTCGGTTTTATAATCAATCAGCACCACGCCGTCTGCTTCGCAGAAAAAGCAGTCAGCTATTCCCTGCAGCAGTATCCTCTCATCGCCGTCCTTGCCCTTAATCTCCGGATTCAGCTCTTTTGCCGAAAGTTCTGTATAGAAATCGAACTCTCTCTCGGCTTTGACTGAATTTACAAGACGTCTGCCAAGTCCGGATTTAAAGAATTCCGCTATTTTGCACACACTGACTGCGTCCGCCTGTCTTTGGCTTATTATGCCGCTGTCAGCCATTTCTTTTATCTGTAATTCTATCTGTTCTTCACTTTCCGCCCTGCTTAAATCAATATGCTGTATAACGTAATGCGTAATAGTTCCTATCTCTGCCGCACCAAGTTCCTCCCTGCCCGCAAGCGCTATACTGTTTAAACGGACTATCCCCGGAACATAATCCTCCTCCGGCATTTGCCGCCGTTTAAGTTCGCTTACAGACATTTTGACCGGCATAAGCGTCAGACTGTTATGCGGATAGCTGTATGCCACCCTTTCGGCAATATCCGTATATGATAAGTCATCATCCGCCTTATTCTGTACCTTTTCTGTCTTTTCATCCGCCATAGTATTAAATGCATAATCGTTATCATGGTTTATGACGGTTACATTTATATCAAACTCCGCCCCATTATTGATTCGAATATCACTACGTTCCGCAAGCTCTCTTAACGCTCCGCACGACGGATGATTAAGCAGCGCCGATAAAAGCCAGTCACGCATACTTGTGCGCCGTACCGCAAATCCGGAAGCCAGTCTGTTGCTGCTGTCAAAAACTGCTTCTTTCCATTTATTTCTTGTCTTGCTGACCGTACAGGATATAATCAGCTTTTCCTTTGCTCTGGTCAACGCAACGTACAGAAGTCTGAGTTCTTCAGAGCGCAGCTCATGTATATTCATATCCCTTATCAAAAGCTTTGGCAGAGCGGAATATCTTATTCTTCTTACGGTATCTACATAATCCATAGCTATTCCGGCATCCGCATTCCAGATAATAGGCTTGCTTTCATCCGTTTCATTGAAATACTTTTGCGTTCCGTACAGAATAACTACCGGAAACTCCAGTCCCTTTGATTTATGAACCGTCATTATCGTAACGGTATCAGCCTCGTCCGAAAACGGCTTTGCCGCAATCATATCCTTTCCGCTCTCACGCAAGCCCTCTATATAAAGCATAAAGTTAAACAATCCGCTGAGCGCTCCGTTTTCAAATTCAGTTCCGCGTTCGTATAAAAGCTTAAGGTTTGCCTGACGTATCCCGCCGCCAGGCATAGCGCCGACAAGGTTCATATAACCAAGATTTATGCATATCTTGCGGATAAGCTCGTCAACACCCATGGTAACGGCATTTTCACGCAGCTCGTTAAGCACGGCAAGAAATTCTTTCGATTTTTTATTTCCGTTCTCCGCGCTGCACCTGACGGCGGAATAAAAATCAGCGCCCCTGCTGCTGTCACACAGCCGTATCTCTGCCAACTCCTCAGGTGAAAAGTCAAATATCGCACTGCGCAGCACTGCCAAAAGCGGAATATCCTGTCTGGGGTTGTCTATAATCTGCAAAAAGCTGAGTACAGTCATGACCTCAATCGAATCCAAATACCTTCTTCCGCTTTCGCTTATATAAGGAATATCATGCTCCTCCAATGTACTTGTCAGAACAGCAAGATTTGATGTTGTTCTGACAAGAATCGTTATATCGCCGTATCTCAGCGGTCTTAAGCTGCCTGTTTTTTTGTCCGTTATCAGCATGCTGCGGTCTGACGCAAGCTTTTTTATACGTTTTGCAACAGTCAAAGCCTCAAGCGCTGCGCTGTCTGCATTGTAAAACTCACTGCCGGGCTCATAGTTATCCGTATCGGCATCGGTTATCAGCAGCTCCGGAATAAAACTTCCGGCATCATCGCTGTACTGCGCCCCCTGTATTAAATATTCTTCTTTTGTATAATCAAGTCCGCCCAGCCGTTTTGTCATTATCGAATCAAAAATACTGTTCGCAAGATCTATAACCTCGCGCCTGCTGCGGAAGTTTTTAAATAGCCGTATACATATTCCGCCCTCACCACGGCAATATGCCTCATACTTTTTTGCAAATATATCAGGTGCGGCATTCCTGAACTTGTATATACACTGCTTTAAATCGCCGACCATAAAGATGTTTTTCTCATCTCTTGACAATAATCTGAAAATTGTATCCTGAATATTATTCGTATCCTGATATTCATCCACCAGTATTTCATCAAAGCGCTGCCTCAGCTTTTCGGCAACGGCGGTCGGTCTGCCGTCCCTTTCGGAAATCAGCTTTATCATTTCATGCTCCAAATCTCCGAAGTCAAGCGCACCTTTTTCCCGTTTCATAGATTTATGCAAACGCTCCGTCTGACGTACAAGCTGTTTTAATGCACAAACACGCGGCATACATCCGATTATTCTTATCACCTTATCGTCATCTGCCGCGCCAAGCAAAAGTTTTAATTCTTTAAGCGGTTTATTTACAAGTTCTTCTCGCATTTTTTCTATTCTGTCTGCAAGTTCCGGTTCCAAATCCTTTTTACCCCGTGCCTGACCTTTTTTAAACGAAGAATTACACTCTATAATCTCATTGACAGATGCCGTACCGGATAAAACTCTCTCAAATGCCTCGGCAAAGCGTCCGGGAAGCTCGCCGAAATACTTGAAATACGGATGATCCGACATCACTTCATTTTCAACAGTATTGCGGATTATTTTATATCCCTCAAGCACATCCTGCGCCAAATCACGGCAGGCGTTTTTCAAAACCTGTTCCCAGACCGTGCCGCCCAAACTTTGCGAGTTTTTTACCATTCTGTATGAATTTGCAGCCTCTTTAAGCCACTTTTCGGGATATGCAAGCGTACGCACAAATGAATGAAGATTCAGCACGGTGCTTCTCAGGCTGTCATCCGATTTTACACCGCCGTAGCCGACGGTCAAATCACGAAAGCCTGTTTTCTTCTCAATTCTGCCATAGTATGATTCCAGAACCGCATCCAGAGCCTTATTTCTTAATATTTCATTTTCCGTACTGTCTATAAGGGTAAATTCGGCAGGCAAATCTGTGTCGTGTATATTATTCTGCAGCATAGCCTTACAGAAAGCATGTACCGTGGATATATTTGCGGAATGTATCAGAACACTCTGGTCATGCAGCCATTTATTGTCAGGCTCTGACTTCATCCTTGAATATATTGCATCCTCAACCTTTCTGCGCATTTCTGCCGCCGCTGCCTCTGTATATGTAAGCACCAAAATCCTGTCCACAGGAATAGGCTTTTCTTTATCGCATATTTTTCTTATTATTCTTTCAACAAGTACCGCCGTTTTTCCGCTTCCGGCAGCTGCGGCAACAAGAATATTGCTGCCCTCTGTATTTATAGCTTCAAGCTGTTCTTTTGTCCAGTTGACCGACATTCGGCACAGCCCCCTTATCAAATTTATCTTGCTTTGTATATGGATATATGCTATACTGCAATGAAAGAAAGGTTTGATTATAATGAAGAACATACTTATTACCGGCGCATCACGCGGAATAGGCGCAGCCGCTGCACGCGCGCTTTCCGATAACGGAAACAAAATCTTTGTCAACTATAAAACCAACCGTGAAAAAGCCGAAGCCCTTGCTTCGGAAATCGGCGGAACAGCCGTACAGGCAGATGTTTCCGATTCCGTTCAGGTAAAAAATATGGTTTCTTATATAAACTCGTTATGCGGCGGCATTGACGTACTTATCAACAATGCCGGAATCGCCTCATTTTCTGTTTTTGACGCGCTTTCCGATGAGGATTGGCACAACATTATTAACACCAATTTGAGCGGTGCGTTTTATTGTATAAAAAACGTTCTGCCGCACATGATACACCAAAAAAGCGGATGCATAATAAATATATCCTCTATGTGGGGAATAACAGGCGCCTCATGCGAGGTTGCTTATTCCGCCGCCAAAGCAGGTCTTATCGGTATGACAAAGGCTCTTGCCAAAGAAACCGGTCCCTCCGGAATCCGTGTCAACTGCATTGCCCCCGGTGTTATCGACACCGATATGAACTCAAATCTTTCCTCCGACGCCCTTGATACACTTAAAGATGAAATTCCGCTCTGCCGCATAGGCACTGCTGCCGAGGTTGCCGAGGTCATAAAATTCCTTACTGAATCCGGCAGCTATATCACAGGTCAGGTAATCAGTCCCAACGGCGGAATGGTTATATAACTAAAATGCATTTATACGTCTGAAATCCTCTGGCGTTTGCCCTTCTGCCTTCTTAAACACGGCGCAGAAATAACTCGGATCGTTAAATCCGACCTCTCTTGCAACATCCTTTATCAGCATATTTTTTGTAGAAAGATATTGCTTTGCAATATTTAATCTCATATGATTCAGATACTTCATTGGTGTCGTGTCATAAACCTGCTGAAAAAGCCTGCACAAATGATTTGTTGTAACGCCAATGGTATCAGCCATTCTTTCAAGACTTAAATCATCCTTATAGCTCGCCTGCATAAGCTCTATTACGGGATTCAGCTTTTCATACTTTTCACACCTTGTCATGCCTCCGGCTCTGGAGGTGTGGTTCATGCACTCATTCATTTTTATCAAAAGCTTATACATAAGCATTGAGGTCTTTATCTCTTTATCGGGATCGTCGCACCAAAACATATCCGATATTGTGTTTACCTGGACGTCAAAATCATCCGGACGGTAAAGCGCAAAGACCTCGCTTTTGCCAAGTCCCATATAATCCAGTATACTTTCTGCCGCACTTCCGTCAAACACAATCCATTTTGTACTCCACGGTTCTTCTGTCGGATAATACCTGTGCGGTATATCGGGACGGAAGAAAAACGCATCACCGCTTCTGATTTCATATTCTTTATTTTCAATCTGCAATATACCCTTGCCGTGCGTACAATACAAAACCTGATATTCCTGAAAGCCGCATCTGCGTATTATCTCATCCTGACTTTTATGAGAGCCTATTCCGACAACATAAATCGGCAAAAGCTTTGTACGGTTTAAAAGTATCGGTAGAATCATTTTAAATCCTCCTATAACGGCAAATTAGGCACAGCATTAAGCGTCATATCAGCCAATGCACCGTTTTGGTATTCATAGTATGCGGCACAGCCTATCATAGCGGCATTATCCGTACACAAAGCTATTTTAGGAAACTGAAATAACATTCCGTGCTTTTCTGCCTTTGCCGCAATTCTCTCTCTTAAAGGACGGTTGGCAGCAACACCGCCTGCAAGAGCCACCTGTCCTGCGCCGTACTTTTCTGCACAGCTTATCAAATGTTCTGACAGTACATCAATTACCGCCTCCTGGAAAGACGCGGCAACATCCGCTTTATTTATTTCCAAATTTTTTTGTTCCGCATTGTGTATGTAATTAAGCACAGCTGTTTTAACTCCGCTGAAGCTGAAATCAAAACCGTTTTCGCCCATACTTACACGCGGAAACTTTATTGCCTGCGGATTTCCCTCCTCAGCTGCACGCTGTATGGCAGGTCCGCCGGGATAACCATATCCCAAAACGCGTGAAACCTTATCAAATGCCTCCCCTGCCGCGTCATCATGAGTCCGTGCAAGGACTTCATATTCCGTATAGCTTTTTACCAATACGATATGGCTGTGACCGCCCGATGCGACAAGACACACGAACGGAGGCTTAAAGTTTGGATTTTCAATATAGTTGGCACAGATATGTCCCTTGATATGATGCACCGGTATCAACGGCTTTTTTAAGGCATACGCAATACCCTTTGCAGTGGAAACGCCGACCAGCAATGCTCCTACAAGTCCCGGACCGTACGTTACCGCAACCGCGTCAATGTCAGCAAGCTTCATACCGCAATCCGACACTGCCTTATCAACAACAGCAGATATGTTCTCTATATGCTTGCGTGATGCGATTTCCGGCACAACACCGCCGTAAAGCTTATGCAGCTCTATCTGAGTATTGATTACATTTGATAAAACCCTTGTTCCGTCCTCCACAACAGCGGCGGCGGTTTCGTCACAAGAACTTTCAATAGCCAAAATACGCATAACACATTATCCCTTCAATCTTTTTGTCATAATCACCGCATCCTCATGATTACGGTAATAGCCCTTTCTCAAACCGCATATCTCAAATTCCTCTGAGGAATAAAGACATTGGGCAGCTTCATTTTTGCTTCTTACCTCAAGCGTAATTTCTTCCATACCGCGTTCGCGGCAAATTTTCTCAAGCAGCCGCAGTATTCTTCTTCCGATACCCTCTCTGCGATAGCTTGGTCTTACAGCTATATTGGTTATATTACCCGAATCATACATCAGCCACATTCCGCCGTAAGCAGCAAGTTCGCCCGTTTCTTCGTCAAATGCTGTCAAAAATACCGACAAAGAATTGTCAAGCTCGCTTTCAAACATACTCCTGCTCCACGGATCATCCGGAAAGCATATCTGTTCCAGTTCCCACACGGCGTCTATATCATCCTCACTTAAAGTACGCACGCAAATCAATTCAGTTTTTCCCTGCCCTTCAGCAGTAATTTTTCTATCTGATTACGGCAAAGACGATAACGCTCCAAATCTCCGCCGTACGGATCACTTATATCCATATCCGAATCCACCCACTCCGCAAGAGTTTTAATCTTATCAGCAGCATCTGGCATTATATGTATAAGCATATTCTTATGCCCTTCGGTCATAGTGAGCACCAAATCCGAATCATCTATCATTTTACGCGTTATCTGTCTTGCTCTGTGACCGCTTATATCTATATTTTCCTCTTGCATCGCAAGCACGGCGTTTTGTGATGCCGGCGCCCCCTCTGCCGCTGCTATTCCGGCTGATGAAGCTTTAATTCCGCCGATGTCAAGATTTTTCATCAGTCCCTCCGCCATAGGACTGCGGCAAGTGTTTCCGGTACAGACAAACAGTACACTTTTAACACTTTTTGTCAAATCTATTATTGTATCCGCAGCTGCACGGTACAAACGATTTTTAACAGCGCTCCAAAGTCCGTTATCCGGGATTTCCGGCGCAAGAATAACACTTACACCCTTACTGTCCAAAACGCGCAGCGCCGTAAAAAGGCGGTGTGCCGCATCACCCGGACTTCTTCTGCTTCCGAGCGAATATGTTATAAGTCTGTCGTCAAACTGCGGAAATTCGTCAAACACCAACATTCCTGTTTTATCCTTGTCACACAGTGCCGAGGCATAACATCCTACCTGTTCTGCAGAGCCATGCAGAATACGCACCTCTGCTTTCGGCGCATAGTGACGGTATTTAAGACCCGGAGACTTTGGTTTTTCGCCCTCCGCCGCTTTTGTCACAGTCTTTATCTCACCGATTACGCTTTCTATGTCCTCTGCCGTAATTCTGCCGGGGCGGTACAAAACAGGCGGCTGCACGCTTACGTCTAAAACCGCCGATTCAAGCCCAACCTCACAATCACCGCCGTCAATTACTGCGTCAACTCTGCCATCCATATCCTCTTTTACATGAGCTATAATTGTCGGACTCGGCTTGCCGGAAAGATTTGCGCTCGGCGCGGCAATCGGTAAACCTGCTTTTTCTATCAGCGCCCGCGCAATTCTGTTTTGCGGCATTCTGACCGCAACGGTGTCAAGTCCGCCCGTCACAGCAGACGGAATTCTGTCTTTCTTTTTAAATATCAGCGTCAAAGGTCCGGGCCAGAACTTGTCCATCAGCTTTTTTGCACTTTCCGGAACTTCAGCTGCTATATTTTTTAAATCCTCCATTTTTGATATATGGACAATAAGCGGATTATCAGACGGTCTGCCCTTTGCCTTAAAAATCTTAGCCGCTGCGTTCGGATCAAGAGCGTTTGCCCCCAATCCGTAAACGGTTTCGGTAGGGAATATTACCGTTCCGCCATTTCGGAGAATTTCGGCTGCAAGCTGCAAATCTGCATCGTCATCAGTCAGATACTTTGTTGTTTTTCTATCCATGCCTGCCGCCCCTTTCCGTCATATTTATTATCTACAGGCTTTCTGCCTGTGCCTTTAGCTTTTCGCTCTGGTCGGTTGTAATCAGAGCGTCTATTATCTCGTCAAGATCACCGTTCATAATCTGTTCCAGCTTATACAGCGTAAGACCGATTCTGTGATCCGTCATACGCCCCTGCGGAAAGTTATAGGTACGGATTCTCTCACTTCTGTCGCCTGTGCCGACCTGGCTCTTTCTGTCTGCGGCAATAGACGCATTTCTTTCCTGCTCCATTTTATCATAAAGTCTTGAACGCAGCATCTTCATAGCTGCCTCGCGGTTTTTATGCTGTGAACGCTCGTCCTGACACGCAACAACAATACCTGTCGGAATATGCGTTATTCTGATTGCGGATTCTGTCTTGTTGACATGCTGCCCTCCCGCTCCGCTTGAACGATACGTGTCTATCTGCAAATCCTCCGGATTGATTTCCACCTCTACATCATCAACCTCCGGCAAAACGGCAACCGTAACGGTTGACGTATGGATTCTGCCGCCGGATTCGGTTTCAGGCACACGCTGTACTCTGTGTACCCCGCTTTCAAACTTAAGACGGCTGTACGCCCCCTCACCCTCTATCATAAAGGTAACTTCTTTTATTCCGCCGATTCCGATTTCATTCAGATTAAGAACTTCGGTTTTCCAGCGCTTTGAATCCGCATACATAGAATACATACGGAATAAATCACCGGCAAACAGAGCCGCTTCATCTCCGCCGGCGCCGCCTCGGATTTCCACTATAACGTTTTTATCATCATTCGGATCCTTGGGCAAAAGCAGAATTTTCAGTTCTTCTTCTATTTTTTCTATATTTTCCTTAGCCTGTTTGGATTCCTCAACAAGCATTTCTTTAAAATCCTTATCTGTTTCCGGATCATCCATCATGGCTTTTGCATCTTCTATTGTTTCTTTATTTGCCTTATATTCTCTGTATTTTTCAACAATCGGCATCATGTCGGAGTGCTCCTTGCAAAGCTTGCGCCATGTATCCTGGTCGGCAATAACCTCAGGATCGCTGATTCTTTGTGCCAGCTCCTCATATTGTTTTTCTATAAACGATAATTTTTCAAACATTCTATACTCCTTCAAAAAGGCACAAAGTGCCGTCATTTAACGCAAGGACACAACAGGTCAGGCACAGGAGTCCGAACCATGTTGCGTTAGGCTCTCGTATATTTAAAGTTCTCCCCGCGATTTTGCAACAAGATAAGCATTGATGAATCCGTCAATATCTCCGTCCATGACCGCATTGATATTTCCGATTTCATAATTGGTTCTGTGATCCTTTACCATTGTATACGGATGGAATACATAAGACCGTATCTGGCTGCCCCATCCGATTTCAAGCTGAACGCCTTTTAAATCCTCAATCTTCTCTTTCTGCTCGCGTTCCGCTATTTCTATCAGCTTAGATTTAAGCATTTTCATAGCTGTTTCACGGTTTTTATGCTGCGAACGCTCATTCTGACAGGTTACGACAACACCGGTCGGAATATGTGTTATTCTGATTGCAGATTCCGTTTTGTTAATATGCTGTCCTCCCGCTCCGCTTGAACGATACGTGTCTACACGCAAATCTTCGGGATTGATATTTACCTCTATATCATCATCAATTTCCGGCATTACCTCAAGTGAAGCAAATGAAGTATGCCTTCTTGCGGCAGAGTCGAACGGAGAAATACGCACAAGACGGTGTACGCCTTTTTCACACTTAGCATATCCGTATGCGTTGAGTCCCTCCACAAGGAACGTAACGCTCTTTATGCCTGCCTCCTCGCCTGCAAGATAGTCGAGAGTTTCCGTCTTATATCCCTTACGCTCAGCCCAATGAACATACATACGGAACAGCATCTCGCACCAGTCCTGTGCCTCGGTTCCGCCGGCACCGGCATGAAGTGTTAAAATGGCGTTGTTTTTGTCATATTTTCCCGACAAAAGCGTTTCAAGCTTCATACTCTCCAAATCACTGCACAGCTGTTTATATCCGGATTTTACCTCGTCCAGTACACTCTCGTCATCCTCCTCTATCGCAAGAGCAACAAGAGTAGACAAATCCTCCCATGTTTCTTTAAGCTTTTCGTACCTTGCAATTTTATCGCGCAAGCCCTTTATTTTCTGCAGAGTTTTGCCTGCGGCTTCCATATCATCATAAAAATCTGCCGCCATAGTTGTTTTTTCAAGGTCATCCGCCTCTTGGTTCGACTTGTCTATGTTAAAGTGAATCCCTCAGTTCTGTTATATCCTTTTCCATTCCGTCAAGACCCTGCTTGTACTCGTCAAAAGCTATCACATTATCACATCCTTAATAAAATTATGCCGTTTTAGTTTCTGTCAGCCATCTGATCCTTTTCCAGACAGCAGTGTTTATATTTCTTTCCGCTGCCGCAGGGACACGGATCGTTTCTGCCGATTTCAACCTTGCGGCGTACCGGTTGTTTTTTGACTGTTCCGTCATCACTGCCGTGGTTTTCCGCAACAGGCTTTGCGACCTGTTGTCTTTCTATCTTATTCTGCGGAACAACATGGAACAGATACTTAACCGTATCCTCTTTGATTGAGTCAATCATTTCCTCAAACATATCCATTGCCTCAAACTTATACTCAACAACCGGATCATGCTGTGCATATGCACGCAGGTTTATACCCTGTCTGAGCTGTTCCATATTGTCTATATGATCCATCCACTTCTGATCGACAACTCTCAAAAGTATAATGCGCTCTACCTCACGCATTGCATCGCCGAAGTCTGCCTCTTTTTCGGAATACTTTGCAAGAATATTCTCCATAAGATGATCGCAAAGACTTTCTTTGGTCATGTGATCCATCTCATGCTCTGAAATCTCAAAGGTATCGACCGGAAGCTCGCCGAAAACTGCGGTTATATGGTCCTTTAAAGCCTCCCAGTCCCATTCCTCCGCGTTCTGCATCTCGCCGGAATATACAGCAATAATATTTGAAGCGGTATCACGCATCATGTTAAGGATATAATTCTTCATATCCTCGCCGTCCAGAACCTGATCACGCTGCTTATATATCATCTCTCTCTGCTGATTGTTTACATCATCATACTGAAGCACATGCTTACGTATGTCAAAGTTGCGTCCCTCAACACGCTGCTGAGCCGTTTCTATTGCGTTGCTCAGCATTTTGCTCTCTATTGCCTCATTTTCATCAAGTCCAAAGGTTTCCATTACACGGTTGATTCTTTCCGGAGCAAACAAACGCATCAAGTCATCTTCAAGCGACAGATAGAACTTTGACGCACCGACATCACCCTGACGTCCGGCACGGCCGCGCAGCTGGTTATCAATTCTTCGGCTCTCGTGACGCTCTGTTCCTATAATATACAAACCGCCTGCCGCAAGAACCTCTTTCTGTTCCGGCTCTATCTCTTGCTTAAATCTCTTATGCAGTTCCTGATATGTCTGTCTTGCATTTATTATATTCTCATCATCGGTTTCCGCAAAGCCTGTTGCCTGAACAAGCATTTCCTCCTCAAAGCCCTGACGGCGCATTTCATCCTTTGCCATAAACTCAGCATTACCGCCGAGGACAATATCGGTACCGCGTCCCGCCATATTTGTAGCAATGGTAACGGCTCCTTTTTTACCTGCCTGTGCAACAATTTCTGCCTCTTTGTCATGGAACTTGGCATTTAAAACACTATGCTTAATTCCGCGTTTACGCAAAAGTCTGCTAAGTTCCTCGGATTTTTCGATTGAAACCGTACCGATAAGCACCGGCTGTCCCTTTGCATGAGCGGCAACAACCTCCTCTATAACCGCATTGAACTTTCCGTTTTCAGTCTTATAGATGCTGTCCGAAGCGTCAACTCTGGCAAGCGGCTTATTTGTGGGAATAACAATAACATCCAGCTTGTATATCTCCTGGAATTCTTCTTCCTCAGTCTGTGCAGTACCGGTCATACCGGAAAGCTTTTTGTAAAGGCGGAAAAAGTTCTGGAACGTAATTGTTGCAAGAGTCTTACTCTCGTTTTCAACCTTTACGCCTTCCTTTGCCTCTATTGCCTGATGAAGTCCGTCGCTGTAGCGTCTGCCGAACATCATACGTCCGGTAAATTCATCAACTATTATAACCTCTCCATCCTTTAAAACGTAATCCTTATCACGCTTCATTACACCTATAGCCTTTATAGCCTGGTTTATGTGATGTGAAAGCGTCATGTTTTCCGGATCGGTCAGATTATCTATATGGAATGCTTCCTCAGCTTTCTTAACGCCCTGTGCGGTAAGGATTGCGGTATGCGCCTTTTCGTCTACGATATAATCATAATCCTTAAGTTCATCCTCATCCTCAACCTCAACCTTTGAATCGGTTTCCACTACCTTTTTAAATTTAAGGGTTTTAGCAAATCGGTCAGCCTGCATATAAAGGTCTGTTGATTTATCACCCATACCCGAAATTATAAGAGGAGTTCTTGCTTCATCTATGAGAATACTGTCCACCTCGTCCACTATTGCATATGCGTGTCCGCGCTGAACCTTGTTCTCCTTGTATATAACCATATTGTCACGCAGATAATCAAAACCCATCTCATTGTTTGTTCCGTACGTTATATCGGCCGCATACGCTTCCTTGCGCTGTGCGTTGTCTTTCTCGTGTATTACAAGCCCGACCGTCAAGCCGAGAAAGTTATACAGCTTTCCCATCCACTCACTGTCACGCTTTGCAAGATAATCGTTTACCGTAACGATATGAACTCCCTCGCCTGTCAGTGCATTCAGATAAGCCGGCAATGTTGCAACCAAAGTTTTACCTTCACCTGTTTTCATCTCTGCTATACGTCCCTGATGCAAAACAATTCCGCCCACAATCTGAACCGGAAAGTGCTTCATTCCGAGTACGCGCCATGCTGCTTCACGGCAGACTGCAAAAGCCTCCGGCAGAATATCGTCGGTTGTTTCGCCGTTTTTTATACGCTGTTTAAATTCCTCAGTCATGGCTCTCAGCTCACTGTCTGACTTTTGCTCCATTGTTCCCTCCAGAGCAAGAACCGCGTCACGTATGGGATATATCTTTTTAAGTTCTCTGTCACTGTATGTTCCTATTACCTTTTCAATTATGCTTTTAACAGACATCTTATGACCTCCGCAATCTGTGTTTGTCCGCACTGATTTATTGAAATAAATCCTAAATACGGCAGTTTATCATTATATTATATAATTGTAACACTTTTTTATTTATAATGCAAGTAAAAATTTAAAAGCGGCACCCATTGGACGCCGCCCCGTTTTACATATATTTAAACGCTGTACGCACCATATCCAAAGCCGCTTCATATAAAAAAGACGTCATCATGACGTCTTTTTCTGTCAAATTAACTGAAAATTCCAAAGCACTGGAATACACAATAAAAAGCCGTGATCTACACGGCTTTTTATACTACTGCTTTTTAAAATATACCATTTTATCAAGAGGCACATTAATCATTACGGTTTTCCCCCCGTTGTAAAGCTTTCCGTCCGATGCAAGCCATTTTCCGAGCGGCAGCCGTACATCTCTGCTTTCCACTCCCTTTTCTATTATCGGCGCCGCAAGAATATCGCTACCAAGCATAAACTGCGTATTTTCCGTTTCAAAGCCTTCATCCGGAAATTCATACGCCATGTGTCTTACTATCGGTTCTCCGGTTTTTGAAGCGTGTTTTGCCAGTGAATAAAATACGCCCGAATATTCCTCATGAAGCTCTATTGCTTTCTTTACAAGCTCTGAATTCTCTTTGTTCAAAACTCTCCACGGCGAAATGGAAATCTGCATCATTCCCATAAGAGCATTTGTCTGCGCCCAACGTACAAACAACTCACCGTCGATTTCCTTATCGACAAAGCTGCCGTCCATACCTCCGCCGACCATATCCGGACAGCAATATGCGTATCCGCACAAGCCCTGCAGAACAGTGTGCGGTATCAGCATATCAATACCGTAATCATCCCAGCTGTGCCTTTTATCCTGTAAGCGTGTAACAATACCTCTGCCGCCGAAGTTCCACGCCGCACGATATTCGTTAAACGCATAATTTTCGCCTATTTTATTAAAGTTTGATGTCTGTTCTCTTGAATCACAGTCACCGTATATTATATCATCATTTCTGTAAAAATAAGCGTCACCGGCATCAAATTTAAAACCGTCAACATCATATCTTTCCATCAGACTTTTAAGCTGAGAATTATACCATTCCACAGCTTTTGGATTTGAGAAATCTATAACAGCACTGTATCCGCACCACCACGAGCGTATTGCAGGGTTATTTTCATTATCAATTATAAGCAGATTTTGATCGCGCAGTTCCTTAAATCTGTCACCGGCAGCCGAAACGAGCGGGGTAACCCACAACATCACCTTAAATCCCATTTCATGAAGCTTAGCTATAAGTGCTTTCGGATCATCTATTTTGCTCTTGTTAAACTCAAATACTCCGTACTCCTGCTGCCACCCCTCGTCAATCATAAGCACACCCGGTTTCATTCCGTTATCTATAATTGACTGTGCATATTTAAGTATTCCGTCCGTTGTCTGATTTGTTTTAAGCTCAATCCATGTATTATACTGAGGTGCGCGCCAGAACAGTTCATCGGGCATTTTACCGCTGAACGGGAAATGCTTTTTCATAGCGGCAAGATAAGCGCCTTTTAGATTTCCGTTTCCCTCGCACAAATCAAATTCTCCGCTGCCCTCTGCACGAATTTCACCATCGCAAATACTTCCCTTGAAGTATTTGTCACTCCATATATATCTTCCCTTGCTTGACAAAAACAGAGGCGAAAACTGATCAGAATCAAATCCGCCCCCATATAAATCAAATTCCGTATCGGTTTCGGCATTATACGGCATTTCATGTCCGCGTATAACATGCCCGAACCACCAATATTCACCGTCAAGCATTTTTACATTTATGCTGCCCATCTGCTTTCTCCTCATTATAAATTTATTTTAATTTCATCTGTCAAGTATTTGCCTAATTTACGCATACCGCTGTTATTCGGATGTATGCCGTCGGTATACAGGTCATCATCCGGATTTATTTTTCCGCCGCAATTCAGCACATAAAAATTATCATACTTTTCTGCCTCTGCCGCGATTACTTCTCTTACCTGTGCTAATGTTCCAAGCTTTGTTATCTCAGTTTTTTCACTTTTTCTTGCTATCGGAAGAATAACAAAAACAGGTATATTATCGTATTTTTCATGGAGTCTTAAAAATATTTCGGGCAAATCCCTTGTATAGTCATTTTCAAAATGCCAGTCATTTGTTCCATAAGCAAATGTGACCATATAAGGCTGCGGCAGACAGTCAAGCTCATTAAGTATTCCGCTGCGAATAAAATATCCGCCTATTCCAAAGTTGTATACATCTGCGCCAAACCGGCGTCCAAGCTCCGACGGATATGCAGCTGCAGCTTCCGTCAGCATATATCCCTGGGTTATGGAATCACCGAATGACAAAATATTTTTTCCTGTTTTACCGGGTATGCCATTAATTTTTATGTTTTTTATCCCTATTTCGGCATCATACGGAAAATATACAGTTACTTCCTCACTGTCAAATGTCAGTTCAATACTGCTTTCGCCTTTGCTGAACATATAGTTTTCCTCTGTACCATTATGTATAACTCCGATAGAATAAAGCTCCTTGTCACTGCTTATGCAGTTTATCTCAAATGACACATCCGTGCATTTCAGTGCGGAAAGCTTAATTCCCGCAGAATATCTGCTTTGCGCCCCGAAATAGCCGCCTTCCTTTTCATAAAACTCTCTTTGTGCTTTTCCGAAACGATAAAGAAAGCTGTACCCGTTATTCTGCACAACATCCAAATACCCTGTAAAATACTCCCTTATTGATTCCGCATCAGTTTGCATAATAATCCTCCCCGCAGCTTGCTGCACACATCTTTCCCCGACAACTCTGCCCTGAATTAAAACAGGCACAGAACCGAATATCCATGCCTGTTTCGATTTTTATCAACCCATGTATTTGCGTAGGTACTCCGCGCTCTTTTTAATTGCAGCAAAGCAATTCGGATTCCAGTTTCTGTCCTGCTCCACAACATAATACTTTACGCCTGACTTTTCAGCGCTTTCAATTATGCCGTCCCAGTTCATATTTCCGCTGCCGATTTCCGTAATTTGCTGAACGTCATGATCCGCCTTAACGCGGCACATATCCTTCAGATGAAGAATATCAATTCTTCCGGCAAGCTTCTCTATCCACTGACGCGGATCGGCTCCGCCGTGCTGTACCCAGTATGTATCAAGAACAAAAGTTGCATTTTTGCTGTCCAGTCCCTCAACCAGCATTTCCATAGCAGTTTTGCCGTTTTCAAGTCTGATAAACTCATGGCTGTGATTATGGTATGTAAACTTCATACCGTTTTTTGCTGCCTTTTCCGCAACAACATTCGCTTTTTCTATAAACTCCTTTATCTCGTCTGTGGTATTAAACCAAAAGCCGCCGATACCCATATTGGTTGTGCCGAGCAGCTTGTGATTTTCAAGCGACTGCTCAAAATCATTTACCATCATATCAAAATTATCGTGCGTTCCGACAATTTCGATTCCGTATTCATTTGCAAGTCTTCCGAAATCAGCATAAGGAATTGCACATCCTGCTGTCTGTGCCTGATCATAGCCTGCCGCCTTCATCTTTGCAAAGCTTTCACGTATGTCCTCCTCGGTTGTCATAAAATCTCTGATTGTATAAAGCTGTAATCCGAGTTTTTTCATAATATTAACCCTTCCCTAAATATAAATTTTCACTTAGTATAAC
>ERZ1034952.1586-NODE-1586-length-18124-cov-4.987603_pt1 | contig 18124 bp, 19 predicted proteins | sample MGYA00520625_ERZ1034952 | MGnify/ENA primary metagenome ERZ1034952 (study PRJEB33766, sample SAMN09781773) | gut metagenome | biome: gut microbiome | host: Homo sapiens | place: Madagascar | study: EMG produced TPA metagenomics assembly of the PRJNA485056 data... | reverse complement strand
CGGCTCTCACTCCTACCGTTCTGCCAAACAGCTTCGGCGTTCCGCCTGATCTGCCTTTTCCATACCTTCTTCAGGTGCGGCAGTTACCGCGCTGTGGTTTTTGCGCCCTTGAGATGCCCCAAGCTCTTTTGATTCCCATTCGCCTTGTTTGCGGGTTGCTCTTTCCAACTGTTTTGCTCATCGCTTGAATCCTTAAAGACGTTCTCCCTTCCGGTAGAATACTCGTCTTTATGATACCCTAACGCGCCAGTACTCTGTTAAGTCTCGCTAAGACAAGGTACAAAATAGTAGTGATTTATCAATACATAAAGCGTTTACCGCGGGCAAACACCATCTCCGGCTTGGTCGTCAGATCGGAATAGTTTTCCTCCGGCTTGCCGACCAACACGACAAGATCAGCATCCTTCCCTGCCTTGATAGTTCCACAGACATTGTCCAAACCCACGATGCGGGCGCTTTCGATGGTGGCCTGACAGAGCATTTGCAAATTGGTCAAACCCATCTCGCGGCGCGCCTTGAACTCCAAGAAGGGTGCCAGCTTGAAGCCCTCCAGGTCGATGTCAGTACCCCAGCCCATATTAATGCCCTGCTTGTAGGCCTGTGCGTTGCCCTTCAGCATTCCCTCTACCACGTCGCCGATGAGCGCCTTGACGCGGGGGGTGATACCGCCCACCAGATCCGCCAAGATTTCGTAAACGATGGCGAAAGTGGGGATGATTGCGGACTTGTTGCCCAGTTCCTGAATGTGGTCGATGCACTCCTGATCGATGTAGCTGGCGTGCTCGATGGTCTTAACACCACAGTCGGCGCACAGTAGGATGGCATCCTTACCGTGGCAGTGTGCACCCACATAGCTGTGGAGTTCGGTGGCAGCGGCCACCAGTGCCTGCAATTCGGCACGGGTGGTGATGGCCTCTCCAGGGATGCCGCCGGGGTTCAGCACGGAACCGGTGGCCATATACTTGATGAAGTCTGCGCCCATAGACAACTCCTTTCGGACAATCTGCCGTGCCTGTGCGGGGTCATCAAACTCACGATAAAGGGGGCCAAAGGCATCATTTCCACGAGTAGTGGGGGTAATACAGCGACCGGAGGCCAATACACGAGGGCCCTGAATGACGCCACGGTTGATGGCATCACGAGTTTCAATGGCGGTGTTGTAGGTACTGCCGCAGTCGCGCAGGGTGGTATAGCCGTAGGCCAGCTTCGTTTGGGCGCACTCAATACAGTCGTAGGTGGATTGAACAGGATCCTTAGCAGCCAACACAGGGATGTCCTCGTGGGCGAAGTAGAGGTGGGTGTGGAGGTCGATGAAGCCGGGCAGCAGCGTTTTGCCCTCCAAATCGATGACTTCCTTCGTCTCCGGCAGTGCCGCGTCAGTGATGGGCAGGATGCTGTGGATAGTGCTGCCCTCCAGCACCACATGACCCATAGGCTGTTCAAAGCCCTCGGTCAGCTCGGGGATGAGTCTGCAGTTTTTCAAAATCAGATCGTACATGGTAGTTCTCCTTTTCCTTTCAGTTAAAGATGAATTGGCTTACAATAGAAGCGAAGATGACAGATGCAATGGTGACGGAGGTGAAGCCGGAGATAAGCATCTTGGGCATAATATAATCCAGCGCCGCCTTTTTCTGCTCGGGGGAGACATTCAGACCGTCGGCTATCTCGATGGAGACGATCTGTGTGGCGGGATAGCCCACCATAGCACAGATACCCAGCGCACAGGAAACCTACACGTCGCACTTTAGCACTTTGCCGCAGATCATACCGCCCAGTCCCAAGCCCACTGCGCCGATGAGCAACGTGCCTACTATGGGCAGCAGCAGACTCAGCAGCGTCTCCAAACTCAGATTCAGCGAAGCGGGCACCAGTGCACAGGTGGCCAGCATGATGAGACCGAAGGTTTGCGTCTTGGCGGTTAGGTCACGGTCGAGAAAGCCGAAGTGGGCAAACACCAAACCGAACAGCAGGTAGGCGATATTTGGGTTGAGGATATAGTTGGTGGGGTTGGAGCCGGGGATCTCGGTGAGATTGGCCACCACGCCGGCCACGGCGGCGACTATCACCAGCTTGGCCAGATAGAAGTTGCTACCTACACCGGCGGGAGACCACGCCAGCGGCAGTTTTTTCGCCTTGGCAGTCTCCGTGACGGCCGCGGCGGGGACGGTCAGATCGAAAGCACCGTCGAGGCTCATCCTGGATAGTCGCTTTTTTAGAATGATGGACGCCACGGGAATGCCCATCAGCTGTTGCAATGCCAGCAACAACATGACAAAGGCTGCCAAATCATCACGCCCCGCTTCCAGTGCGGTACTCTGGGCAATAATGGCGGCAATGGCTCCGCCAGAGATAGGACAGGCGGCGAACAGAGCAAAATCCTTGCCGAAGATAGCAGGCTCCACAAGGAAACTGACAGCTGCTAGACCCAACAGCCCCACCAGCGCGATGAGCACCGTTTTCCACTCTTTGATGAAGTCCGCGACGCGAATGGAGGTGCCAAGGCTGGTGATAATCATGCCTATTCCTACTGTGTACATCAGATTGGTGAGACCGGTGCTATCGATGGAATCAGATGGTAACAGCCCACTCATAAAGCCGATGAGATAAATCACACTGGCCACCACGAGGGATGAGATCAGTCCCTTCGTTTTCTTGGCAATGTGATCGCCCAGCACAAAGACCCAGGCCAACAGAGCCAGCGCCAACAGAGGTGTCTATGCCATACAGCTCACTCCTTTACTGCTCCGCCTTGTGGGCGGCGTTGGTATCGTCCCCGTGGTGGAGACGGTTCATGGGTGCGAGGCGAATGGCCAGCAGACCCATAATAATGGCGGCGGCCATCATTATAATGGCCAGCACAATGGACAGCGTCCAGCTGCCGCAGTTGGTGGCCAGCGTGGGTAAGATCATCACGCCTACGCCCAGACCGATGCAGCGCATACCAAACACGATGGGGATAATGCGGTCAAAGCATTTGTTGCCGAACACCTTGGTAGTGACCATGGGGCCGTAGGTAGTACCCACCACATAGCCGCAACCCATCAGAATTGAAGTCAGCAGCAAAATGACAGTGGTATTGGCCATTTCCAGCCAAATACCCAGCACCGCAAGGCCAAGAATACCGGCACCGAAGGTAGCGATAACGTAGGATTTGGGACCCAGCTTGGATGTAAGCGCACCTACCACCAGTGACATGACGGCCATGGCGATGTTGTTGATAGTGGCGTAGTTGGCGGCAGTCATTTCCTCCACTCCGTTGGTCATGAGGATGGTGGCCAAATAGGGGGAGAGCACCATGCTCAGTGCCCACAGCAGGCAGGAACCGCAGATGAGATACAGGGAGGGAGATCGCAGTGCCTCGTGGAAATCCACGCCGAAGTCGGTGGTGGCACCGCTGCCTTCTTCTGCAGCCAGCGCCGTGGCCTTCTCCCAGCCCAGCGGCTTCTGACCCAACTGATCGGGATTTCGCAGACCTAGTATATAGATGAGGATGCTCAGCACTCCCAGCGCACCGAACACGATACAGGTGGCGTTGAGGCCGTAGGTGGTGTCGATCTTACCGAACAGCCACGTTCCGGCCGCCGCGCCAAAACCGATACAGGCGATGGCCGCGCCCAGCACCGTCTCACGCCGTTCCACAAACCACTCTTTGATAAAGGCACTCATGCCAGTAGAATAGCCGAAGGCCATTGACGCGCCGGTGACGGTCTCCCACACGCTCAGTAGAAACAGGGAAGGCATGAAAGCGTAAGAGGTGACGAACAGACTGGCGATGACGGCACCCAGCAGGATACACCGGCGGGCGCTCCATTTCTCGATCAGCGCGCCTGCGCCGAGGATTCCGGCCACAAATGCGGCGATTGTTTCCACCGTGGCAGGTACGCCGGCGGCGGTAATGCTGCACCCCAACCGCTCCGACAGGGGTACGATGAGCATACCGTAAGCGCCGTAGCTCATGCCGCAGGTGAATGTGATCACAGCAGCCAGCACGACTTGGGTATACCCAGAGAATCTCTGCTTTTCTTTTTGCATGGGAAGCACTCCTTCTTTGATAATTTCTCTCCGGTAAAACACTTTACCTGTTCAAAGTATACCATTTAGAACGGAAAGTAGAAAACAGCGAAAACTTTACTGTTAGTAGAGTTTGTGCCACAAAATGCGTTATCACAGTTGACTTTTCTATTTTGATTTGATATTCTCAAAAGGTATTGGAGAGAAAAAGGGCAAAAACAACGAAAAGTATCTTTTCGGGAAAGTGGTGACAACTATGGAGCATCAGGAATTCTACACGCGGCTGGGAACCAACATCCGCACCTTTCGCAAGCTGCAAAGCATGACGCAGAAGGAGCTGGCGCAGCGGCTACGCCGCAGTCTGGCCTGCGTTTCCAAGTATGAAAAAGGAGGGGTGGCCATCGACATTTTCACCGTCTACGAGATTTCCGAAGCACTGTCCGTATCGCCGCAAATACTGCTGCCGGGTGATGAGATCCTGCGGCGAAACGACCTGCCCCGCCACCAGCTGCCCGGGATATTCCAACAGCGGAACGTGTACTGCTACCTCTATGTGGGCGAGCGCCGCACGGTGGTGATGTGTCGGCTGGAGATACAGCACGACAGTTCCCATGTAGTAGTCTATGTGGAGCCGGACGACCATCGTGACTCCAATGTCTGTCGTTATCTGATGACCGGTGGCATTTCCTGCTGCGAGACCAACGTGATGGTCACCGCCACCAATCCGCTGGTGAACGGCGACATGATGCTGCTGTGTTTCAGCCGCATCAGCTTGATACAGGGCACCAACGTGGGGATATGCACCACCGTCACGCCTACCTACCGTTTCCGCGCTACCAAGTGCTGTCTGACCGCCACGCCGACGCCCGACCCACAGCAGATGAAGGACACACTACTGCTGACAAAGGATGAACTGTCCTGCATCCGCAAAAACCACTCGCTGCTAGTATAGGCAATATCGCGATCTCATGTCAGAACAGATTTACTTTCCTTAAGCTATAAAAGGCAATTCGAAAGTAATCGCATTGAACAGCGTAGAAACGGCGTACCCGCAAGGAAATAGACACAAGGACCGAGAGAGTTCCTACTCCCTCAGTCCTTGCTTTCATTAGTCACTCCACACTCACGACTCCTTCAACCATCGCCGGAACTCCTCCAGCGAGATGCTGCCGGTATCGCATTTCTTTTTCTGCTCTCTAGCCTGTTCACTCCATGCGTAGAACTGACTGTCGCTGATGCGGCCCGCCTTGATCCACGCAAAGCGCCGCTTGTACTCCCGTCGATACGCCTTGAATACCGGGTCATCGGACTGTTTCAGCGTCCACTGCTGGAACGCGCCGATCTCCCGGCATTTTTGCTGTCCTTTCGGCACAGGCCGCTGGCAGTACTCCGCACTGACGCGCCCCGTCTGGGCAAAGTAGCGCCCGCAGTTTTTGCACCGCCGCACGGTGATGTTTTGCTCCACGCAGCGCTGCAGGGAGAAGCTGATCATATCACCCACCGTATGAGCGTACAGCACCGGCGCACAAGTATCTCCGTCCACCGGCTCAAACCGCGTGGTGAGCATACGGAACGGGAACAGACCTGCGTCTCCCGGCTGATCCGGCTGGTCAACGCGGTAGCAGCGCATAATCTGTTTACCCGGCTCCCGCCCTACCTTGTCCACATCCAGCACCAAGTCAAAGAACCGAAGGATCTGCGCCCGGTATCGCGGCAGCTCCTCAGGCAACGCGTGCAGCTCCTCCAAGGCATACTGCATCTCCTTCTCAGCGCCGATGGACTGAAAATAGAACCACTTGGTATACAGTGTGCGGAAAAAGACGTGTGCGCTTGCCAGCTGTCCCAGCTTGACCATGCCATCCGTGACGCGCTCGCGGCAGCTCAGATCATCATAAGCAGCCCGCAGCACGGCGGCAGTGTCCTCAAAATTCAACTCCGTGAACGAGAGCAAGGACTCCAAAAACGGGAAGCACTTACGATATGTGGGAACTCCCTGCGTACCAAACGCGTCGCTCTCGATGGCCTCATGTTGTCCGGTGAAATATAATTTGCAGTACCACATGGCAGCCTCCAAATATAGACTAATTGTAAATTATTATTTTAGTAGTCTTGACATAGAAATGATAGTCTGTTAGGATAAGTCCAAACAGACTGTCTAATTATTTCTGCAATAAGTCTAACACTCAACTGGTTATTTGTCAATCCTAAAGGAGGTCTCATGCAAAACACACTGCTCACCGTCAATGCTGAAGCATTGCTCGCCCTTCCGCTGCCGCCCACCCGGTTCGTCATCGACCAACTGCTGCCCCAGGGACTCCATATTCTGGCGGGCGCACCGAAGATCGGTAAGTCATGGCTGGCACTGGCCCTGTGCCTCTGCGTCGCCAAAGGCGAACCCTTGTGGTCTTTCGCCGCGCAGAAGTGCGAAGTGCTGTACCTGTGTCTGGAAGATAGCTACCAGCGTATTCGCTGCCGACTCCTGGATCTTACGGAGGACGCACCGGATACGCTGCATTTTTCCATCATGGCGGCGCAGCTCCGCAACGGTCTGGAACAGCAGATAGAACAATTCCTCTCAGATCACCCCAACACCGGCCTCATCGTCATTGATACGCTTCAGCGTATTCGCGGCGGCAGTGACAACGGGAACCCCTACGCCAACGACTACCGGGACATTGGTTCGTTGAAAGCGCTGGCAGGCAAACACCGTATTGCCATCCTGCTGATCCACCACCTGCGGAAGATGAACGATGACGATCCCATGAACATGATCTCCGGCACCACAGGTATTAGCGGAGCGACGGATACAAACTTCGTGCTGAAGAGATCCAAGCGGGGTGAGAATACCGCCACCCTCTACTGCACAGGCCGCGACATCGCGTACCGGGAATTAAGTCTGGAATTCGACAGCGAGACACACTTCTGGAATCTGCTCTCAGACAACAGTACCCAGACCGTACAGCCTGACACACGGCTCCTCTCTCTTCTCTCTGAGCTGCTGCGGCAGCAGCCGAAGATCAGTGTCCCTGCCGGGGCGCTGCTGAAAATCATCGACCCTGACGACTTGGAAGGACTTACGCCCAACACGCTGTCCCGCCGCATCCGCAAAAACGTTGATACGCTGGGCAAAATCGGCATTCTGGTCTCCTTCCGCAAGAGCAATGGCGAGCGGCTCATCTGTCTCAGAAGGGCCGATAGGGCCGCAGATATTACTACCGAAAACACCGCCCCTATCGACCCTGCAAAGCCGCCGCATTCGCCCCTGTGAGCCGGTGTGTGGGCTGGCGGGAGCGCAGGAGGGTAACGATAGCGGCTCCGGCCATTTGGAGCGGTTTTGAGCGGATTTCGGAGGGCTTTCGGTGCGCCGAAAAGTGAGCAGGGGAAAGGGCTGGCGCTTTTCCGCACCAGCCGAGCCACATCTTCCCACAGTGCGGGCAGTTTTGGAGGGCTTTCCGCTGACGCTGATTCCCACTTCTGAAAAGGCCGCTGACGCTAAAAAAAACAAGAAATCCCCGCAAACCCGCACGACTGCGCGGTTTGTGGGGGTACCGACAGACAAAAAGGAGGAAAACATGGAAAAGAACAGACATACCGTTTGGCTGCCGGAGGACATCTGGCAGGAGGTGGAAGCCGCCTACAAGGAGGACAACTGCGCCAACCGAAACGACTTCATCGAGAAAGCCTTGCGGTTCTACTGCGGCTACCTGCACACCACGAAGGCCAGCGCATTCCTGCCCAAGGTGCTGCTGGATGTGCTGGAAGGCTCACTGGGTGTGTACTGTGGGCGGGTGGGCAAGCTGCTGTTTAATCTGGCGGTTGAGCATAGCATTACCAACCACCTGCTGGCGGAGGACGCCGATATGGATGCAGAGATGTACCGTAAATATCGTGGTTACAGTGTTCGGGAAGTTACCGACACCCAGGGTGCGTTCTCCTTCCGGGATGCCCTGCGGCTGCACAGAAAGTGGTGAGGGAATGGCCAGCATCAAGCAGCTCTCCGCGCGCAAATACAAGATCACCGTCAGCAACGGCTATCGTCCTGACGGCAGCAAAATCAGCAAAGCAAAAACCATTCAGGTTCCGTCTAACGTTCCTAAACGTGGCATCAGCCAATATGTGGCCCACGCCGCTGAGGAATTTGAGCGGAAAGTGAAAAACGGTTACAGCGAGGATGGCGAGATGACCTTCGAGGAATACGCTCTCCGCTGGCTGGCGCGGCAGACGAAGTACGCGCCCAGCACGCTGGCCAGCTATCGCCGGATGCTGGAGCGGGTCTATCCGTACATCGGTGCAATGGCCTTGACGCCGTAAAGCTGCGTGCTGTTCTGCGGCGTCAAAAGCACCCTGGCAGCGGAAAGGCGCACCTGTGCAATGCTGCTCAGATAGACGATGTTCTGCCCGGAGAAATCCTTGAGCGGCAGCGAATGATAGAAACCGTTTTTCAGCAGCTCCGTAAACTCTTTGATGTCGGCCTGCGGAAATTTATAGCCGAGTTTTCTCAAATCCAGAACGTTTTTGTCGGACAGCATCTTGGTAAACAGCGCAGCATCCATGAAATCACCTCCGTCGCTGATTGCAATTAGTATCAACAAGTATCAGTATAGCGGAGTGTACCCTGAATTGCAAGAGGGAAAACAGATTTGTGATGGTCAGCACTATGCCGTCCACGGAGTATGCCCATAGCGTCACTGCCCTGCATACGCACCTGGCATTCAAATATACGCCCAGTACTCTTTGCTAACGGGATATGGAGGCCGGAACTGGAGCGTTACACCAGTCTGGTACAGCAAATCAAGGAAAAAACCAGAGAGCGTACCGCACTTATAAGAGAGAAAAAGGAACTGCCTTTTCTCCGTATCATCTACAGCCGGGAATTGGCTGTTAGACTTGCAGAGCTGACGGAGGAATTGGAAGAACTGCGCACTGAAAATGCTCTGCTTCTGCAAAAATTTGAGCATGTAGAGGATGCAGGCGCGGAAGCGTTCCGCAGGGATATTGCCACCATGGAGGCCGGTCTGAAAAAGCTGGAGGCGCAGGAACAGCATCGAAATTTCTCCAGAAAATGAAAAAGAAATGACCCTGAGCGGTAATCGTGTAATTGCTCGCATGTTTTGTTATCTGGGAATCAGTGCATTTAGTCTTACTCTTGTTGCTCAAGCAGGACTTCGGTTTCTCATGCTTGCCATGTGTTTTTCTGAAAAAAAGTGCTAAGTCGGTTGACACCGCAGCGCGCTTATTGTATTATAGCCCCAACATCGACTCAAGTCGATTGGCAACTGCCCAAGTACTTTCGCCATCCCAATACTTGAATTTATATAACCGTGTACCACAAGGACACGCAACCATCCTCAAAGGAGCGGTTGTGTGTCCCTTCTTATATGCAATTGAGGAGAATTGAAATTGGAATTAAAAGAATTCTTTGCAGCACACCCCAAAATCGCACTGGCCTTTTCCGGTGGTGTGGACTCCGCGTATCTGCTCTACGCAGCAAAACAATGGGGCGCCGAGGTGCGGGCGTATTATGTCAAAACAGCATTCCAGCCGCAATTTGAGTTGGACGACGCCAAGCGTTTGGCCGAGGAGCTTCATGCCGACATGACCGTCTTACGGGTAGATATTCTCTCCGATCCGAAGGTCGCTGCGAATCCCGCCAACCGCTGTTACTTTTGCAAAAAGTCGATTTTCTCGTCGATCCTGCACGTTGCAAGCGCGGACGGCTTTACCACGCTTATAGACGGCACAAACGCCTCCGACGATGCAGGAGATCGTCCCGGGATGCAGGCGTTGAGGGAGCTGAAGGTATATTCTCCGCTCAGGGACTGCGGGCTGACAAAGGCCGATGTTCGCCGTCTGTCCAAGGAGGCCGGGCTGTTTACCTGGAATAAGCCCGCTTACGCCTGCCTTGCCACCCGCATCCCCGCGGAAACGCCGATCATCCCAGAGGATCTGGCGCGGACTGAGAAGGCGGAGGACTATTTGTTCTCTCTGGGTTTTACCGATTTTCGCGTCCGGCAGATGGGGAGCGCCGCAAAGCTCCAGCTTCCGGATGCACAGCTGGCACATATCGTGGAGGCGCGGGAACAAATCGTCGCCACGCTGAAGCAGTGGTATAGCACGGTTTTATTGGATTTGGAGGTTCGAGATGAATAGTGAGATCAAGCTCATTTTGGAAGCCGTAAAGCGCGGAGAGTTGTCCGTTGACGACGCCGCGTTAAAAATCAAGGCCAAGCCCTTCGAGGATATCGGCTACGCCAAGGTCGATCTGCACCGCAAGGTTCGGCAGGGTGCTGCGGAGGTCATTTACGGCGCCGGAAAAACCGCCGAGCAAATCAGCGGCATCGCTTCTGCCATGAGGGGCAGCGGGCAGGATGTCATTCTCATTACCCGGCTTTCGCCCGAAAAAGCGGAGCAGATCAAGGCAGTTCACCCCCTCGCCTACCACTCCGAGGCGGGGATCGGAGTTATAGGAGAGCTTCCCGCTCCGGACGGTATCGGCAGGATCGTAGTTGCGACCGGCGGCACCAGCGACATTCCGGTGGCAGAGGAGGCCGCCCTGACCGCCGAGGTTCTTGGCAATCACGTCACCCGCCTGTATGATGTGGGCGTTGCCGGACTGCACCGCCTGCTGGCCCATCTGGATGACATTATGGGAGCCAGCGTCATCATCGCCATCGCGGGCATGGAGGGTGCGCTGGCCAGCGTTATCGGAGGGTTGGCCGACTGTCCGGTGATCGCCGTCCCCACCAGCATCGGCTACGGCGCGTCCTTTCAGGGGCTGTCCGCATTACTCTCTATGCTCAACTCCTGCTCCAGCGGCGTTTCTGTGGTAAACATTGATAACGGCTTTGGCGCAGGGTATCTGGCAAGCATGATCAATCACATGGAGGCAAAATCATGAAAACACTGTATTTGGATTGCGGCATGGGCGCCGCTGGCGATATGCTGACCGCGGCACTGCTGGAGCTGCTGCCTGACCCGGATGGCTTTGTGGATGAGTTGAACGCTCTCGGTATTCCCGGCGTACAATATCGCCGGGAGCCGTCCGTAAAGTGCGGCATCACCGGCACACATATGTCTGTTACGGTAAACGGTGTGGAAGAATCCGACCACTCTCATGCGCATCACCACGACCACGAACATACACATGAGCATGAGCACACACACGAGCACGAGCATGAACACACACATGAACACGCGCCCCACCAGCACAACAGCCTGCACAGGATCCAGCATATTGTATCCGACCTGCATCTGCCCGAGGCGGTGCAGCACAACGTGATGTCCGTCTACGGACTTATCGCAGAGGCGGAGAGCCGCGCCCACAATGTTCCCGTGACGGAGATCCACTTCCACGAGGTTGGAACGATGGATGCCGTGGCAGACGTCGTTGCCGTCTGCCTGCTGATGGATCGGCTGACACCGGAAAGGGTCATCGTCTCCCCAATCCATGTGGGCAGCGGTCATGTCCACTGCGCACACGGCATTTTGCCCGTTCCCGCTCCTGCCACCGCATATATCCTACAGGGCCTTCCCATCTACGGCGGCAGCGTAAAGGGCGAGCTTTGCACACCTACCGGCGCCGCGCTCTTAAAGCATTTTGCCACTGAATTTGGCGAGATGCCTGTTATGCGTGTTGGCGCCATTGGCTACGGTATGGGCAAAAAGGACTTCCCCGTTGCAAACTGCGTGCGGAGTATGCTGGGAGAAACCGGCGAATCGTCCAACACCGTATGTCAGCTTTCCTGCAATGTGGACGACATGACGGCCGAAGCCGTTTCCTTCTCCATGGATCGCCTGTTTGATGCCGGAGCTCTGGAGGTCTATACCACACCTGCCGGCATGAAAAAATCCCGCCCCGGCACGCTGATCTGCGCCTTGTGTCCCGAATCTGCACGGGAGGCTGTGGTGGAATCCATGCTCCGGCATACCACGACCATCGGCATTCGGGAGAGCCTCTGCCGCCGGTATGTGCTGGAGCGGCACATTGAGAGCATCGAAACGCCCTACGGGGTAGTACGCCGCAAGGATTCCTGCGGATACGGCGTCACCCGTTCCAAGTACGAATACGATGATCTCGCCCGCATCGCAGAGGAGCGGAGCATCAGTCTTGCCGAAGCGGCAGCACTGGTGGAAAACCGCTGACAGCGACATAAAGCTCCATTCCCGCAGCGCAAGACCACCGGCTACATACGACAGAAACGAGCAGCAAGCAGGAGGCGGCCAAACGGTCGCCTCCTGCTTGTTACATCTTGTTCTTTACTTTGCGATTTTCCTCAGTACCTCCACCGTTTCGCAGGCGATCTCGCTTAGGGTAAGCTTCTTCGCGCCGATCACACGATTGCTGCAGCGATTAACGGGAAGAAGCAGCTTTACGGCCTTACTCTGCCCCACGGCAGCCGCCATGGCCGGTGTGATCTCTCCCAGCATAGAATCGGCGGATATGATGCCCACCGGGCCGATGATCACATCGGCATCACGACTGGCAACAATGACGGGGTTCTCCCCGGTCGCGCCGTACATCGCTCCGCCTTTCAGCATGGTGCAGGTCGCAATGCTGTTCGTGCCAATGGCATACACTTCACAGTCCACATCGCTTTTTACAATGGCTTCGACAATGCTCTGCCCGAGCTTACCGCCCTGCCCATCAATAATCACAACTTTCATAGCATTCTCCATCTTGTCGGGACACTTGACCAGCTCACAATGCTCTCCGCTTTTTGAATGATGACACAGTTCTCGCTCCACGCCAGCAACTGCCGGTGTGGACGACCGTCATAGCCTTAAAAGAGCAGCGGCATTTTTCCAGCAGACATTCTCCACGATGCGCCCCAGTGCGGCAATATCTGCCGGATACTGGCCGCCGTCCACTAACTTACCCAACTTAGCGCACAGGATACGGCGGTAGTACTCATGCCGAGGAAATGAGGTGAATGACCGGGAATCCGTCAGCATACCCGCGCTGTGGGCCAGTAGGCCGGTTTCCATCAGCTCGTCCAACTGCGCATTGATCCCTCGCAGCGTGTCATTGAACCACCATGCAGCGCCGTACTGCACCTGCGGAGCGAAGTTCACAGCCATGGTGCTGAAAACCGCGCTCTCCGCGGGGTTAAGATTGTAGAGGATCACGCGCGGCAATCCACCGCCGCTTTCCAGCTTGGCCAAGAAATGCCCTAATGCCGCAGGATCACTGGTTGCACCGACGCTGTCGCCACCTGCATCATGGCCAACTGTCTCCAGCAGGCGCGGCGATTGATCGCGGATCGGGCCGAGATGCAGCTGCATGACCATGCCCCGGCGGCGATATTCCTCTCCAAGGAAAAGCAAAAGCTGCTCCCGCACCTCGTCAGCGCCGCCGCGCAGGCAGGACAGCCCATGGTCGGCGACCACGCATCCACAGGCCTGAAAATGGTCTAATGCCACACACAGCGCGTGCTTCAGGCCGTCTATATCCGCGATAGCAACGCCGGTTGACTCTGCCAGCCGCGACAGATGCTTCCGCGCACCGGGATGCTCCGGCTCCAGATAGCGATCCGGCCGAAAGGACGGCAGCACTTCAAAGGGGATCCCGTCATCCCGGCGGATCTGCTGATGCCACTCCAGCGAGTCCGCCGGATCATCGGTCGTACACAGAGCACGGACATTCTGCTGCTTCAGCAGGCTGACGGTATCCTGCTCCCGCAGCTTTTCCCGCGTTTCATCCCAGATAGATGGCGCGGTTTCGGGCGTCAGTGGCGTGTGGATGTTAAAGTAACGCTGCAGCTCCAGATGCGTCCAGTGGTAAAGTGGGCAGCCGGCCAGTTGCGGCACCACAGACGCCCACGCCAGAAACTTCTCATAACCATCGGCATCGCCTGTGATCCGCCGCTCCTCTACGCCACAGGCGCGCATCGCCCTCCATTTATAATGATCGGTTTCCAGCCACAGTTCCGTCAGATCACGAAAGACGCGGTGCTGGGCAATATCTTTGGGTGACAGATGGTTGTGATAGTCGATAATGGGCTTTCCCTCTGCGTATTGATGAAACAGCGTTTTCGCCGTTTCTCCATGCAGAAGGAAATCCCGGCTCATAAATTCTTCCATAACACCCTCCTTAAAACCGCTCCCGGTTTATCCACAGGCCCAACGCAGGATTCGGGATAAAGTAAACCCGCTCTCCGTCTACCGTATTGTACCCGTAGCGCAGCGTATCGGGATCGTACTTTGCCGCCATCTCGTCATAATCCGCGCTGCGGAATCCGACTGCCTCGATCTCCTCTCGGAAAGCATCCCTGACCGCATAGGTGATGGTAAAGCGCCCATCAGAGGAGCCGTGGATGAGATGGGCCGCCGCCCCCATATTGTCCCGCAGTTCCTGATTCTCCGGCTTGTTGAATTCCTCCAGCGTATGCAGGCGCCCTCTATATCCGTACTTGCGGATCAGCTTGTCCACCTGTGGATCCTCCCCAAATTTTGTAACGCCGGGCGCCAGCACGATCAGCTCTCCGCCATCTGCCATAGCCATACGGGTGCGATAGACAGCCTTGTTCCCCAGCCATGTGCTTTTGAATTCACCGGGATCCAGATAGACCACGCATTTTTTCAGTCCCTGCTCTACAAAATCAATATTTTTCTCCTGCGACAGCTTAACTGCCTCGGTCAGGCATTCGCGTCCCTCCCCGATAAACAGGCCATGGGTGCGAATGCTGCCTGCCGGAGCAGTGGTCACGGTCAGCACGAAGAGAATGGGTCGCTGGCGCAGGAAATGCTCCATCGAGTAGTCAAACAGCTTGCGCACCGGCGTGTGGTCCCTGCCCATCATCCGTTCCATGCCGTATACTGCGCCCACCATGTGACTTTTATTGATCATGTCGCTGCCACCCACGCCTACAAACAGGTTTTTGGCATGGTTGGACATACCGATGACCTCATGCGGCACCACCTGACCCGGCGAGATGATCAAATCGTACTGTTCGTCCATCACCCGCCGATTGATCTCCACGTTGATCGGCTCATGCCACAGCCCCTCCGTGACCTCCTCCAGATAATTGCTTGGAACCTCTCCCACCTTCAGCACGTCAGCGCGCCAGTTGTGGGGAATCAGCTTTTCGTAGGGTATGTCGCCGAACATGGCAAGAGCCTGTTCCTCTGTCATTGGCTCATGGGTACCCAGTGTCGGCATGATGTCCACCTCGGCCCCCATGTTTTGAAGAATATGGTAGTAGGTGTTGGTGATGAATCCGGCGTTGGAATGATACCGCGTAAAATCCGGTGGAAGGATCAGCACACGTCGTGGATGGCGGTCTTCCAAGCTCTGCCGCAGCGCGTGCGCGATCTCCTGCTGTGTTAGCCCGCTCTCGTTGTCCGCAATTTTGAAAATATTCATATCACACCCCGCTGTATGCGCTGAAGCCGCCATCGATGGGCAGCACAACGCCGGTAACAAAGGAGGCGGCCTTGTCGTCCAGCAGGAACAATACCGCCCCGATCAGCTCCTCCGGCCGTCCAAATCTCCCCATAGGGGTAGCCGCTAATATCTTGCCGGTACGAGGCGTCGGGGAACCGTCTTCATTCCACAGCAGCGTCTTGTTCTGCTGCGTAGACAAAAAGCCCGGTGCGATGGCATTGACGCGGATTCCCTGCTTAACAAAGTGAACTGCCAGCCACTGTGTAAGGTTGGATACGGCGGCCTTGGCACCGGAATAGGCAGGGATCTTTGTTAGCGGCGTATATGCGTTCATAGACGAGATATTCAATATGCTGCACCCTCCACGGCCCAGCATATCCTGTGCGAACACCTGCGTGGGAATCAAGGTGCCTGAGAAATTCAGCTGCAGCACGCTCTCTATATCCTCCGGCCGCAAATCGAAAAAGCTGCGTACCGGCGCATCTAAGTCGCCTGCCTCGTAATACTCATGCTCCGTGGTGGCCTGCGGCTTGTTTCCTCCTGCTCCGTTGATCAGCAGGTCGCACTGCCCAAGCTGTTCCAGTACCCGGCGATGGCAGTCCTCCACCGACTCACGGTCGCACACATCACAGACATAGGCGTGGGCCGTACCGCCCACCGCGGTGATCTCATCTGCTACCCGCTGCACCTTCTCCGCCGTGCGGCCCAGCAACGCGACCTGGGCGCCAGCCTCTGCCAGTGCCTTGGCCATAACCGAGCACAGGACACCTCCGGCCCCGGTAATGACCGCGACCCTTCCGTCAAAAGAATGCTCCATGTGTTACCTCCATTAAGCGTTATAGGTACCCGCGGCCGTGCTGCCGCCATGACCGGTCCAGTTAGTGTGGAACACCTGATCCGCCGATGCATCCAGGCGCCGGTAAGTATGTGCGCCGAAATAGTCCCTTTGCGCCTGCAGCAAGTTGGCAGGCAGGCAACGCGTCGTATATCCGTCGAAATAGCTGAGCGCGGCAGACATCGCAGGCGCCGGTACACCGCAGCTCGCTGCAGCGGAAACAACCGTGCGCCACGCAGGAAGCAGCTCCTTGATGGTTTTTTCAAAATAGGGATCCAAAAGCAGATTAGATAGCGCCGGATTTTCAATATAAGCGTCCTTGATCTTCCCCAAAAAAGCACTGCGAATAATGCATCCGCCCCGCCACATCAGCGCAATGCCTCCATAGTTCAGATTCCAACCGTATGTACCGGCAGCCGCTCGCATCAGCGTATATCCTTGTGCATAGGATATGATCTTGGATGCATACAGCGCCTGACGTATATTCTCAACAAACAATTCTTTGTCTCCGGTAAATGGCGGGATAATGCGATCAAAGACGGCGGCAGCTGTCACACGCTCGTCCTTCATAGCGGATAAGCAGCGGGAAAACACCGCTTCGCTAATTAGAGTCAGCGGGACACCCTCGTCCAGCGCAGCTGTGGCTGTCCATTTGCCAGTTCCCTTCTGTCCGGCGGTATCCAAAATGTGCTCCACCAGCGGGGTTCCATCGACATCCTTGTAGGCCAGGATATCGCGGGTAATTTCAATGAGGTAGCTATCCAGCTCTGTATCGTTCCACGCAGCAAAGGCTTGGTGCATTTCGTCATCGGACATCCGCAGGTAATCCCGCATCAGCTGATATGCTTCACAGATCAGCTGCATATCACCGTATTCAATGCCGTTATGAACCATTTTCACAAAATGTCCGGCACCATTTTCACCGACCCACTCGCAGCAGGGAGAGCCGTCCTCCACCTTGGCGCAGATGGCCTGAAAAATAGACTTGACATAAGGCCATGCAGCCGGGCTGCCGCCGGGCATCATGCTGGGGCCCTTCAGCGCCCCCTCCTCTCCGCCAGAAACGCCGGTACCAATGTATAGCTTTCCCTTACTCTCCACATAGGCCGTGCGGCGGATCGTGTCGGGGAAATGGCTGTTTCCGCCGTCGATGAGGATATCATAATCATCCAGCAGGGGCAGCAGCTGTTCGATCATGTCGTCTACTGCCTGTCCTGCCTTTACCATCATAAACACCTTGCGAGGGCGCTCCAGCTGGCTGACGAACTCCTCCAGCGTGTGACAGCCGATGATGTTCTTTCCGGCAGCACGACCGGCAATAAACCGATCTGTTTTCTCCGTTGTACGGTTATATACAGCCACGGTGAATCCCTTGGATTCCATGTTCATCACAAGGTTCTCGCCCATGACGGCCAAGCCGATCAATCCGATATCTGCTTTTTTCATTATTTCTCCTCCTATCGCTGTACACGGGCATTACCTGCGTATACGTCCCATACTTGTTTTTCATCGGCAGGCTCTGCATAGTCGTTGAGGCTGGAGGCCGCCAATGCCCCGGATGCCCAGCCAAATTGCAAGCATTTTTCGCCGTTCCATCCATTCAATACACCGTACAATACACCGCCGGTAAAGCCGTCGCCACCACCGATGCGATCCATCACCTGGATGGGGCGGGGCTCCTCCACAAACCATGTATCTCCATCCAACAGAATTGCACCCCAGAGATGCTCGTTGGCGGAGATCACCTGCCGCAGTGTGGTAGCAAACATACGGGCATTGGGATACCGCTCCTTGACCTGCGTGATCATCGCCTTAAAGCTGTCGATCTTCCCCTTCAGTTCCTTACCCCCCGCTTCAGGGCCTTTGAAGCCCACGCACAGCTGGAAGTCCTCTTC
>ERZ1034952.1581-NODE-1581-length-18164-cov-12.305649_pt1 | contig 18164 bp, 19 predicted proteins | sample MGYA00520625_ERZ1034952 | MGnify/ENA primary metagenome ERZ1034952 (study PRJEB33766, sample SAMN09781773) | gut metagenome | biome: gut microbiome | host: Homo sapiens | place: Madagascar | study: EMG produced TPA metagenomics assembly of the PRJNA485056 data... | reverse complement strand
CCAAGTGCTGCAGCCCGCTGCCCGGCGACCCCATCGTGGGCTTTATCACCCGCGGTTTTGGCGTGTCCATCCACAAGCAGAGCTGTGTCAATGCCATCTCCAGCATGAAGGACCCCACCAACGCCCCCCGCTGGGTCAAGGCGTACTGGGCCGACAGCGTCAAGGACAGCTACAAGGCCGGTCTGGAGATCATCGCCCTCAACCGCAACGAGCTGTTGTCCGATGTGCTGGCCGCGCTGGCTGACATCCGCGTCCCCATCTACGCCATGAACGCCCGTCAGGTGGAGAACAACTGTGCCGTCATCAGCCTGACCATCGGCATCAACAATACAGAGCACCTCAACCGGGTCGTGGCCCGTCTGTCCAAAGTCAAGGATGTGCTCAAGGTAACAAGGAGCTAATATGCGTGCAGTCATTCAGGCCGTATCCTCGGCCAGCGTCCGGGTCAACGGCGGCGAGCCGCGCCCCATCGGCCCCGGCCTCGTTATCCTGCTGGGCGTCAAGGACACCGATACTCTCGACATCGTGCCGAAACTGGCTGAAAAATGCGCGGGCCTGCGCATTTTCAAGGACGAAAACGACAAGCTGAACCTCAGCGCAAAGGACCTCGGGTACTCTGCACTGGTGGTGAGTCAGTTCACCCTCTACGGCGACACGAAGAAGGGCTTCCGTCCCAGCTTCATCAAGGCGGCAAGACCGCCGCTGGCTGTGGACGCCTACGAGCTGTTCCTCGCTGAGATGAACAAGCAGGGCCTCAAGGATGTCCAGCACGGCGAGTTCGGCGCGGATATGCAGGTGTCGCTGGTCAACGAAGGCCCCTGCACCATCGTCATCGACACCGACGAGTGGCATAAAGGAGAAAAATAAACCATGAAGGCATTTCATCTGGTCGGCCCTGCGCCGTTTTACACCAACAGTTTCCTGCTCATCTCGGACGCAGGCAACGCGGTGGTCATCGACCCCGCCGCCGAGGTGCAGGAGTACGATAAGATCTTAAAGGAGCACGGCGGCAAGCTGAGCCTCATCCTCTGCACCCACGGCCACTACGACCATGTGGGCAGTGCAGGGGTCCTGAGCCGCGAGTGGGGCGCAAAGCTCTACTGTGAGCCCGCCGACTGTCGGGGGACCCAGCTGCTGCCCCTCAAGGGTTCGGACAGCGGCTACAAAGAGGGCGAGGTCATCCCCTTCGACGAGCTGAGCTTCACTGTCTGGCACACCCCCGGTCACACTGAGGGCAGCGTGGTGCTGCTGTGCGAAAACTATCTCTTCGTGGGCGACACGGTCTTTCAGGGCAGCATCGGCCGCACCGACCTCGAGGGCGGCGACAGCCGGAAGATGGACGAGAGCCTGCGCAAGTTCGCGGCCCTGCCCGTCCCGGCCGAGGCGCAGGTGCTGCCCGGCCACGGCGATTTCTCCACCTTCGGGCAGGAGGCCGCCACCAACTTCTATATCAAAAATGCGCTGAGAAACGCATAAAAAGGCGGGATTTCACATGAATATCTATATCACGGGCCTCGGCTCGGGCTACGAGGTGGAGCACCTCGTCCGCCTGTTCTACCCAATGGCCCCGCTCACCCTCACCCCGCCCGAGGACGGCGCAGACTGCGTCTGGGCCGAGAAGCGGCCTGACAAGCTCTGGGCCATGGTGCGGCAGGGCGGCAAGAGCCAGACCGCCGAAGCACCTCTGCCCATTCCCGTGGAAGAGGGCGGCGAGACGCCGGAATTTGCGCTGGCCAGCCTGACCTATGACCTGCTGCGCAGCTGGACGGGTGTCCGCCCGCCCTGGGGCAAGATGACCGGCGTCCGCCCGGTGCGCCTCGTCCACGACAAGCGGGCCGCAGGCTGGACAGAAGAGGAAATCGACGATTTCTTCCTCAAGAGCTTCGACTGCTCGCCCGAAAAATACGGCATGGCCAAGGCCATCGCGGACTTGCAGGAGCCTATCCTGAAAGTAGGCAGTGCGCCCAAGACCTACAGCCTCTATATCGGCATCCCGTTCTGCCCCTCCCGGTGCAGCTATTGCAGCTTCGTCAGCTGCAACCTCGACCGTGACCGCAAGCTGGTGCAGCCCTATGTGGACTGCCTGTGCAAAGAGGTCGAGGCCATCCGGGACGAGGCTGACAAGGCCGGGCTGATGCTCTGCAGCATCTACATCGGCGGCGGCACCCCCACCAGCCTCTCGGCAGCGCAGCTGCGCCAGCTCATGGGGACGGTGCGGGACTGCTTCGACCTTTCCACCATCGTGGAATACACGGTGGAAGCCGGACGCCCCGACTGCACCGACGCCGAAAAGCTGGCCGTCATCAGGGAATACGGCGCGACCCGCATCTCCATCAATCCGCAGACCTTCTCGGATGAAGTATTGGAGAACATTGGCCGCAAGCACTCGGCTCAGGACATCCTCGACTGCTATGCCGAGGCCCGGGCCGCAGGCCACGACGACATCAACATGGACCTCATCGCTGGCCTGCCCGGCGACACGGTGGAAGGGTTCGAGAAGAGCCTGCGTCAGGCCATCGCCCTCGACCCTGAGAACATCACCGTCCACACCCTGACCCTCAAGCGGGCCTCCCGCATCGTCATCGAGGACCAGAAGGAGAACGACTACGCCGATGTGGCCGCCATGCTGGAAAAGTGCCATCTGCTGGCCGAGGCAGGCTACCGACCCTACTACCTCTATCGTCAGAAAAATACCCTCCAAAACCTGGAAAACGTGGGCTGGTGCAAGCCGGGCCACGAGGGGTATTATAATATCTATATCATGGAAGAAGTCCAGACCATCCTCTCGGCCGGCGCAGGCGGCAGCACCAAGCTGGTGGCCGACGGCGGCAAGCGGATGCAGCGCATCTTTAATTTCAAGTATCCGACAGAATACATCCAGCGTTTCGACGAAGTGCTGGAACGGAAAAAAGGAGTGGCTGTTTTTTATGATCACGATTTGGGTACCGAAACGTCTGGTTGAGATAGACCTGTACAACGTCGCCGCCCAGAGCCCGGCGGCGCTGGCGGAGATGAGCGAGAAGAGCTACCGCCAGCGGGTGGCCTATGCTGCCCAGAAGATCAGGGACTCCCGCGCCAAGATCGTCATGCTCACCGGCCCGTCGGCCAGCGGCAAGACGACTTCAGCTCATAAGGTGGCCGAGGCTCTGGAAGCCTCCGGCACCCCGGCCCATGTCATCAGTCTGGATAACTTCTTCAAGGGCGCTCAGTATTACCCCCGCCTGCCCGACGGTACGCTGGACTACGAGAACCCCGACACGCTGGATATGCCCCTCATCCGCCAGTGCCTCAGCGATTTGAGCACCACCGGAAAGACCGTGCTGCCCATCTACGACTTCACCACCGAGTCCCGCTCTTCCGAGACGGAGACGCTGGACCTCAAGGGCGGCGTCTGCATCGTGGAGGGCATCCACGCCCTGAACCCTGAGCTGACGGGCCTTGTGAAGGGCGACGACGTCTACCGCATTTACGCCGGCCTGCGGGAGGAATACTGCATTGATGGCCGCCGTGTCATCAACACCCAGGACATCCGCCTCTGCCGCCGCACCCTGCGGGATGCCGCAGCCCGGGGCCGCAGCCCCGCCAAGACCCTCGCCATGTGGGACAGAGTCCTCGACGGCGAGACCCGGTATATCAAGGGCTTCAAGACTACGGCAGACTTTTTGCTGGACACTTCCTTCACCTACGAGCTGGGCCTCATCGCAAAGCTCCTGCGCCCGGTGAGCCAGCGCTTCACGCTGGAAGGCCACAACGCGGAGCTCTGGGACGAGACGGCCCGCCGCTTCGAACATGTGGCCCCGGTGGAGCTGGAGCTTCTGCCCGCCGACAGTATGCTGCGCGAGTTCTACGCAGGCGAGGTATAAAGGACATCAGAACGCGGAAAGTGTGCAAATTGCGAAAAAACTGTTTCCAAATCCGCACGATTCTGTAAAACTTGGGTGGGATTCGTTGCATTCCCCCCGGGAGTGCGCTATAATGAAAATAATCTCCGACGGCACAGGGACAGCCTGAGCAGAAAACGCAGAGGAGTGCTGCCCACCCCGGGCATAGATAAGTGAGGTGTCTTTTATGGACTTCAATAAGATCAAGGAAATGGGCCTCGAGTATGCCGAGAAAGGCAAGAATGCCGCGCTGGATCTGGCCGAAAAGGGCCGCACCCAGGCAAAGATCGTGAACGCGCAGAGCAAGCTGTACAAGGCGCAGCGCCAGCTGGGCGCTCTGGTGTATAGTCTGGCCAAGGGCAACGAGGAGAACCAGCCCCTTGTGGACAAATACATCGAGATGATCGCCAACATTGAGCAGGAGCTCTCCGACCTGAAAGCCTCTCTCGAGCCGGATACCGTCATTGAGACGACTTTCGAGGATACGGAAGAGGCCGCTGCCGACGTGACGGCTGACGCAGCCGCAGAGCCCGCCGAGGAAAAGCCCGAGGACAACGAGGCCAAGACCTGCCCCCAGTGCGGCGCGCCCGTCTCGGACGACGCGCTGTTCTGCAACAAGTGCGGCGCACAGCTGTAAGCGAAAAAGCCCACGCAGGGCGGTGTCCCCCGGGGGATGCCGCCTTTTGTTGTGAATGAAATGAAAATTTTGTAGCAAAAAGCCGGAAAATGCGCTTGTACCCTTGCATTTCGGCAGATTCTGCGGTACAATTTGAATCTGTTCGCAGATGTTTTCGGAATGCGGAAAGGAGACGCCCCATGCAGGACTGGACGCCGAGGGAACACTATACGGTGGAAGACCTCGTGGAGATCATCCGCATCCTGAGAGACGGGGAGAACGGCTGTCCGTGGGACAAAGTCCAGACCCACGCTTCCATCCGGAAAAACTTTCTGGAAGAAACGTGCGAGGCGCTGGAAGCCATCGACGCTGACGACCCTGTCATGATGCAGGAAGAGCTGGGCGACGTCCTGATGCAGGTGGTGTTCCACACCGTCATCGAGGAGGAGCGGGGCCGTTTCGACATGGAAAAGGTCTGCCGCGAGGTGTGCGAGAAGCTGGTCTTCCGCCACCCGAACATCTTTGCTTCCTCTGCGGCGGAAAATGCTGGTATAAACAGCTGGGATGCGCTCAAAAATAAGGAAAAGGGCCGCACGACTCTGGCCGATGAGCTGGACACCGTCCCGGCCACCCTGCCCGCCCTGATGCGCGCCCAGAAGCTCCAGAAGCGGGCCGCGCGGTTTGGCTGCGGGCCGGAGGATGCCGCCGGTGCGGCCAGGGCTCTGGACAGCGCCAGGGCCGCGTGGGACGCACAGCAGACGGCAGAGAACGCCGGTGAGCTGCTGCTGGCCGCCGCCGATGCCATGCGTCTGGCCGGTGTGGACGCCGAAGAGGCACTGACTTTTGCGGCAAAGCGCTTCACCCAGAGGCTGGAAGCGGACGAAACGTAAACGGGTACCAGACGGTCAGACCGTCTGCTCGAATAGAAAATGTTGAGAATATTGTGGAGGCTTTTATTATGACCAAGACCGATCTGATCGCACAGGTTGCGGCAAACACTGAGATGAGCAAGAAGAGCGCCGAGATGGCTGTCAACGCTGCATTCGAGGCACTGGGCAAGGCTATGGCCGAGGGTGAGAAGATCTCCATCTCCGGCTTCGGCACCTTCGAGGTGCGTGAGCGCGCTGAGCGTCAGGGCATCAACCCCCGTACCCGCGAGGCCATCACCATTGCTGCTTCCAAGAGCATCGTGTTCAAGCCGGGCAAGGCTCTGAAGGACACCCTGTAAGAGAAACCCCATCGCCGCCGGAACCTTTAGGCCCGGCGGCTTTTTTGTAGCCCTCTCAGGCGCTTGCGCGCCAGCTCTCCCGGAGGGAGAGCCACTGGCGTACCGGTCAGGTCTGAGCGGGATGAGGAAGGTCCTGTGGGCTTCGCTGTACAGGGCAGGAGGAGAATCATGCGTTTAGACAAATATCTGAAAGTTTCGCGGCTCATCAAGCGCCGCACGGTAGCAAACGAGGTGGCCGACGCGGGCCGCATCCTCATCAACGGCAAGACCGCCAAGGCAAGCCAGGCCGTCAAGGCCGGCGACATCATCGAGGTCACCTTCGGCAACCGGCCCATCAAGGTGAAGGTCCTCTCCGACGTGGAGCCCCGCACCAAGGACGTGGCCCGCGAGATGTACGAGATCATCGAGCAGGACAACGTGCTGGCAGCCGCCCACGACGCCCCGAAAGCCGAGTAGATCCGGTATGACCCCGCCCCGCCCTGCATAAGATGGCAGAAAAGGGGAGGGGAATGTCATGAAACAACAGGACGCAAAGCCGGAGCAGGCTCTGCCTCATGACCTCATCCTGGAGGGGCGGAACAAGCTGACCGTCACCGGTGTGCGGCGGGTCATCCGCTGCGACGCCGAGGGGGCGGCGATGCTCACCTCGAAAGGGACGCTGGAACTCACCGGGGCCGAGCTGAGCGTCACCAGCCTCGACCTCGACAAGGGCGAAGTCAAGCTTACAGGCCGGGTGGACACGCTGGAATACACCGCAGAGCATACGCCGGGCGGCTTTCTGCGCCGTCTCGTCCGGTGATGGGCCCGGCGCTTTCGCCCGGGGCGGTGGGGCAGGAGATGGCGGCCTGCGCGGTGCTGGGCGGTGTGCTGGGCGCGGCGCGGGCCGTTCTGCCCACCCGGGGCAAGGCCGCGTTCCTGCCGGATATGCTTTTTGTGGGAGCCGTGCTGATGGCGTTGCAGAGCTATGCCGTCTCCCAGAGTCAGGCCGGGCAGCTGCGGGGCTATATGGCGCTGGCGGCGTTCTGCGCCGCCGGGGCGGTGCAGGCAGCGCTGCGGCCTCTGTTCGCCGCTGCCGAAGCCTTTGCGGGGAAACTGCTGCTGGGGCCGGTGCGGCTCGCCGCCCGGTGCATCGCCCCGTGGAAAGCCGCCCGCGCCGCCGCCAAAGTACGGCGGAACGAAAAAAGACTTGCAAAAAAACAGAAAAAGAGCTTGCCAACACCACGGCGTATGTTGTATAATTCAAACGTATCAAAGTGAGAGTACAGGCGCATTGGGCCTGCTGTCCGAAAACGGGAGGCACTGTGTTATGGCAAATCCGAGCCGGAAAAAGCGGAAGAGAAAGGCGTCCGTCGTGGGCGCTGTGCTGAAACTGCTCTTCCTTCTGCTTTTGCTGAGTATGCTGGCGGCGTACATCGCAAATCAGGTGGCGCTCAGCTCCAAGAAAGCGGAGCTGGACACCCTGCAGGAGCAGATCGACCAGCAGAAGACCCAGAACGAGGAGATGCAGCGCATCCTCAGCGGCGACTCGGACGACGTGACCGAGTGGGTCGCGCGGGACTCTTACAATTATGCGGCGGCCAACGAGCGCATCTTCGTGGATGTGACGGGCAACTGATGCCGCGCCCCGAGCGGCTTGCGGCCGGCGGGAAACACATTAGTCAACAAGGAGTATTGAGTTTTGGCGATTGAGGTAGGGAATATTTTTGAAGGCCGTGTCACCGGCGTAAAACCGTTTGGTGCATTCGTTGCGCTGCCGGAGGGCCGCGTGGGCATGGTCCACATTTCTGAGGTGTCCAACGAGTATGTGCAGGACATTGCAGCCGTGCTGCATGACGGCGACACCGTGAAGGTGCAGGTCATCAACGTGGCACCGGACGGTAAGATCGCGCTGTCCATCAAGCGGCTGCTGCCGCCGGCACCCCGCGCTCCGCATGAGGGCCGCGGCCCCCGCCCCAACAACAACGGCCCGCGGGAAGGCGGCTTCCGCCGCAACGGTCAGGGCGGCCGTCCCCAGGGCGGACGCGGCCCGGCACGGGACGCAGCGCCCCGCGTCTGGCAGCCCAAGGCCCCGGCCAAGAGCGACAACCTGAGCTTTGAGGACATGATGAGCCGCTTCAAGAGCCAGAGCGAAGAGAAGATGGCCGACCTCGACCACGAGACCAACAACCGCCGGGGCGGCGGCTACGCACCCCGGGGACGCCGCGGCAGCCGCTGAGCCGTCCGCACAAGACGAAGAAGCTTTGGGCCTGCCCCCAGCGGGGCGGGCCTGTTTTTTGGTGCGGCACGCCGCACCCGACAGGAAAGGAAACCAGAATGCCTGCAAAATTTGAACTCATCGCCCCCTGCTTTTTCGGGTGCGAGTCCACGGCCAACTTTGAGCTGCGCCGCATCGGCGCCGAGGACATCCGGGTCAGCGACGGCCGTCTGACCTTCAGGGGCGGCGCGGATATGATAGCTGCCGCCAACCTCAACCTCCGCACCGTGGAGCGCGTGATGCTGCTCCTGAACACCTACACAGCCACCACCTTCGACGAGCTGTTCGACGGCGTCTACTCCATCCACTGGGAAGAGCTGCTGCCCGCCGACGCTGCCTTCCCGGTCACCGGCTCTTCGCTGAACAGCCAACTGTCCAGCGTGCCGGCCTGCCAGAGCATCATCAAGAAGGCCGTGGTCAAGCGCCTGATGCAGGGTCACCGCACCACCAGCCTGCCCGAGACCGGCGCGGAGTATAAGATCCGCTTCATGCTCCGCAAGAACGTCTGCGAGATCATGCTGGACACCACCGGCGACGGCCTGCACAAGCGCGGCTACCGCCGCAACTCCATGGAGGCCCCCATCCGTGAGACGCTGGCCGCTACCATTGCCGACCTGGGCCGCGTCCGCCGCGACAGCCTCGTGGAAGACCCCTTCTGCGGCAGCGGCACCCTCCTCATCGAGGCCGCTCAGAAGGCCATGAACATCGCCCCCGGCCTCAAGCGCCGCTTTGCCGCCGAGCGCTACAGCTTCGTGCCTGCCGCCATCTGGGCCGAGCAGCGCCAGAAGGCTCTGGCCGACTCCAAGCTGGACGTGGGCTTTGAGGCCTTCGGCTACGACATCGACCCCGCCGCCGTGGCTCTGGCCAACGCCAACGCCAAGCTGGCCGGCGTGGAGAAGCGCTGCCACTTCGAGGTGGCCGACGTGGCCGATTTTGCCGCCAGGAGCGAGGCCATCGTCCTGACCAACCCCCCGTACGGTGAGCGCATGAGCACCATCGAGGGTGCCGCCAAGCTGGCCCGCACCCTCGGCCAGCAGATGGAGGCCCACCCCTGCGCCGGTGTCTACGCCATCACTGCCGATATGGATTTTGAACACCACTACGGCAAGCGGGCCAACAAGCGCCGCAAGATGTACAACGGCATGATCCCCTGCCAGCTGTATATGTACTACAACGCCCCCAAGTTCGAGAACCGCCCCGCAAAGCCCATGCCCAAGAGCGGCTTTGACGGCAAGCGCACCCAGCCCGGCCACACGGGTCGTTTCGAAAAGAAATAAGATGCACCAGAAGACCGCACTGAAATCGATTCCAGTGCGGCCTTTTCTATAAAAATTTACAAAAGAACGGTTGAACGCTGACGAAAAATAGATTATACTAGTCTACAACTGTGGGGAAGCGGTCTTCCCCTGCAAAAAAGGCTGCGCCCGGCGCGGCCCGCGAAAGGAATGAACAGAATGAAGGGACGTATGCGGCCCTATCTGCCGGAGCTGACCATCCGGGATTACAACACCTATCAGTGGTATCAGCGCGGCGTCCGCCGCCAGCTCTACACCACCTATGGGTTGTATTCCTGCTATGGTCTGCGCTACAACGGCGTCCTGTTCGCGGTGTTGGCCGACAGTCTGGCGGGCCGTCCGGCCACCTGTAAGCGGATGCGGGAGCCGGGTACGCTGGTCTGGCGGCAGATGATGTGCCAGACCCAGGGCATCCGGCTGGCCGCACAGGTGGAAGTCCTGCTGAGCTGGCACCGCATCCAGGATGCCCAGTGGGCCGACCTGCCCTTCTATAAAAAAGTACGGCGGGTGGTGGACACCGTCCTGCTGCGGCGAGCCTACCGGAAGGCCGCCGCCGAGAACCCGGCACTGGAGCGCATCTTCGTGCAGGAGCGGGACCAGGCCAACGTCCAGATGACCCTGAACGCCAAGAACTATCTGCTGGCCGCAGAGCCGAAGGGCAACCTCTACGGCGCGCTCTACTCGGTGCTGGCCACCGACGACCCCAATCAGCGCAAAAGTATGCACTACATCGGCAGCTGCATCGGCCGGGCCGCTTATCTGCTGGACAAAGCGGAGAGCTTTTCCCGGGACAAAGATAAGGGCCGCTACAACGTCTTCCTCGTCAACGGCATCAACGACAGGAACGCCGCCCGGGAAAACGCCCGGCGGCAGGCCCTCGCTACGGTCAACGACCTCGTCCGCGCCTACGGGATGCTGGACGTCAAGCTGAACCGTACCCTGCTGGACAACATCATGATCTTGGGCCTCCGTCACGCCATCGAGCCGCTGGACGTTGAGAGCCAGCCGGTACAATGGGAGCTGCCATGAAGGGTCGCAAAAGTAAAAGCTGGGCCATGGCCTACTGCGGCATGGCCGCAGCGCTCAGCGTGGCCCTGATGCTGCTGGGGGCTGTGTTTCCCATTGCGATGTTCATCGCTCCGGCGGTGGCCAGCTTCCTCATCGCCACAGTCTGCGTGGAGTGCGGGAAGACCATGGCTCTGACGGCCTATGGCGCGGTGAGCCTGTTGAGTCTGCTCTTCGTGCCGGACAAGGAAGTAGCCCTCACCTTTGTGTTCCTGCTGGGGTACTATCCGTTGGCAAAGCCTTATTTCGAGCGGATACGCCCGGCCCTGCTGCGGGCTGTCTGCAAGCTGCTGCTCTGCAACGGCGGGATCCTGGCGATGTACGGGCTGGTGCTGCTGCTGGTCCCGGCGGGCAGCATCGCCGAAGAGCTGCACACTACGGCGATGGCCGTCTCGCTGGTGACGCTGGCCATGGGCAATGCAGCCTTCCTGCTCTATGACCGGGCGCTCCACAATATGCTGATGCTCTATAAAGTGGTCTGGCAGCCGAGGCTCCACAAAATGCTGGGCGTCCATTGACGGATGTGGGACTTTGTGATACAATACCGCTGACCTTTTCCGTCGGCGTCTGACAGCTCCGAAAGGAGCTGTTTTTGTTTTCAGGAAGGCGGCGGAAAGAGCAGAAAGAGGGGATAGACCACTTCAGTTGACGAAAAAGCGCCGGGCCACGCGGGTGACAGCCGTGAGGGTGACGAGGAGAGGAATCATCGAAAGTTTCGGCGGGTGTTCCTCCGGTTGAAACGGAAGCGATAGCTTCCAGGGCTTATACCAGCCGCAGAGAAGGGCAAAAAACGGCAGCAATACCGCAACAGAATCCTTTCAAAGAAAGCCATACAAGAACATAGACTGATCGTAAGAGGCTGACAGCCGCCGTGTGCGTTCGCGCCGTGCTGTCGGCATGGAGGTGTTTTGTATGTGTGGCATCGTAGGTTATTCGGGTAAGCGCAGCGCCCAGGAAGTGCTGCTGAACGGTCTGGAAAAGCTGGAATACCGCGGCTATGACTCCGCCGGCGTCGCGCTGGCGCTGGAAGGCGGCATCTACGTCGTCAAGAGCAAGGGCCGGCTGGAAGTGCTCCGCCGCAAGCTGGAGGCAGAAAACCTGCCCGAGAGCTTCTGCGGCATCGGACACACCCGCTGGGCCACCCACGGCGAGCCCAGCGACGTCAACAGCCATCCCCACTCCACCCCCCGCGTGAGCATCGTCCACAACGGCATCATCGAGAACTACGGCCCTTTGAAGGCCGACCTGATGGCCAAGGGCGTCACCTTTGAGAGCGAGACGGACACCGAAGTACTGGTCAAGCTCATCGACTACTTCTGCTGCGCCCAGCCCAAGCAGAGCCCTCTGGCAGCCCTGCGGGAGGCGCTGGCGATGGTGCGGGGCAGCTATGCGCTGGGCGTGCTGTTCCGGGAAGAGCCGGACACCATCTACGCCGTCAAGAAGGAGAGCCCCCTCATCGTGGGCTGGGGCGAGGGCGAGAACTTCGTGGCCTCCGATATTCCGGCCCTGCTCAAGTACACCCGCCGCTACAGCGTCCTCGAGGAGGGCGACATGGCGGTGGTCAAGGCCGACGGCATCCGGTTCTACGACGCCTTCGGCAAGCCGGTGGAGCGGGAAGTGCTGACCGCCGACTGGGACGAAGAAGCCGCTGAGAAGGGCGGCTACCCCCACTTCATGCTGAAAGAGATCCATGAGCAGCCTGCCGCTATCACGGCCACCGTCAGCCCCCGCGTGGAGAACGGTATGCCCGACCTCCGCATCCCGGAACTGAGCGATGAGAAGCTGCGCAGCATCAAGAACATCCACCTCGTGGCCTGCGGCACGGCCATGCACGCCGGTATGGTGGGCAAGACTGCCATCGAGCGGCTGGCCCGAGTCCCGGCCGAGGTGGACATCGCCAGCGAGTTCCGCTATCGTGACCCCATCCTCGACCCCGACGACCTCGTCATCATCATCAGCCAGTCGGGCGAGACCAGCGACACGCTGGCCGCCCTCCGCCTTGCCAAGAGCAGGGGCGTGCCGGTGCTGGCTGTCGTCAATGTGGTGGGAAGCTCCATCGCCCGCGCAGCGGACTACGTCCTCTACACCTACGCCGGCCCGGAGATCGCCGTGGCGTCCACCAAAGCCTATATGGTGCAGCTCTGCACCCTCTACCTCTTCGCGTTCCGTCTGGCCTACGCCAGAGGCCGTCTGAGCGAGGCAGAGACCCGCCGCCTGACCGCCGAGCTGCTCCGCGCCGGTGAGGTCATCCAGCCTCGTCTGGCCGACTGTGAGCAGATAAAGTACCTCGCCAGCCGCTTCGTCAACACCCAGAGCTGCTTCTTCATCGGGCGCGGCTTCGACTACGCCCTCTCGCTGGAAGGCAGCCTGAAACTCAAGGAGATCAGCTACGTCCACTCGGACGCCTACGCTGCCGGTGAGCTCAAGCACGGTACCATCAGCCTCATCACCGACGGTGTGCCGGTCATCGCGCTGGCCACCCAGAAGCAGGTGTACGAAAAGACCATCTCCAACGCCAAGGAGACCAAGAGCCGCGGTGCGCGGGTCATCCTCTTCACAACGAAGGACGTTGTCGTCCCGGAGGGCGTGGCGGACTATGTGGTACGTCTGGACGACTATGACGAGCTGCTGATGCCCCTGCAGCTCATCGTGCCGCTGCAGCTGTTCGCCTACTATATGGCCGTCCTGCGCGGCTGTGACGTCGATAAGCCCCGCAATCTGGCAAAGAGCGTGACGGTGGAGTAAATAGAACAAAAAAAGGAAAGCCTCCCTGGCTGGGGAGGCTTTCCTTTTTATCTGAGATTCAGAGAGTTACCAGAACCAATAGCGTTTCTTGATGACGATGTAGGCGATGATGATGCCCACGATGACCACAAGGCCCGCGATGAAGAAGGTCATGTCCACATGGGCGAAGCGGAGATTCTGGGTGGTCAGCAGGTATTCGCCCGCCGTGTCCGCCTCGAGGACATTATCCTTGTAGCTGTTGAGGAACTGCCATTTGCCCTTGACGGCATTGTGCAGGTAGACGCGGGTGTAGGCGGCATTGTCGCCGGTCATCTCGACCTGAACGACGCCCGGCAGAGCCTCGCCGCCGTTGAGGGTGAAGGTGACGCCATACTCAGAGGGGGCAAAGCTCAGGGCTGTGCTCACCTGCGCGGAGGTGCTCTTCACATCGCGGCCCGCGATGCGGATGGTGTAGTTATCGGCCTCGACCACGAGGGTCTTGCCGTTCAGACGGAGGGCATTCAGCATCTCGCCGGTGATGGTGGGGACCTCGCGCTGTGCGAAGGTCACTTCGTCGGTGCCGTCGGCCTCGATGGCCTCCACGACGGGGTCGGTGATGACCTCACCGTTGTTGCCGTCGGTGCTGCCGCCGCCATTGCCGGAGCTGGAAGCATTCCGGTTGACGATGACCGTCACCGAAGCGGACGCCGTGCCGTTGGAGACGATGATGGAGGTCGCGCCCGTACCCACGGCAGTGATGACGCCCTTGGCGCTCACAGTGGCCACCTTGGTGTCATTGGACTTGAAGGTGAGGGACTGGGAGGCGGAAGACGGGGTCACTTTGCCGGTGATGGTGCGGCTGGCACCCGGTTTGAGGACGACATAGCTCGTGTTCAGGTCGATGGACTGCCGGTCTACGCCGCTGTTGACGACCTTGACAGTGGCCGAAGCGCTCACATCGCCGCAGGTGGCGGTGATGGTGGCGGTGCCGGGGGCGACACCGGTGACTTTGCCGAAGTTGTTGACAGTAGCCACAGCGGGATTCGAGGAGCTGAGGCTCACGCTGGCGTAATTCGATGCGCTGGAAGGCAGCACGCCCAGCGACAGGGAAGTGGTCTCGCCGACAGCGATGGTGCTGGAGGCCAGCGTGATGTCCATCTCCTTGACGATCATGGATTCGTCCAGCTCGGTGGTGATGGTGTAGACACAGCTCACGCCGTCTGCGCTGGCGATGACCTGCGCCGTGCCGACGCCCACCGCCTGCGCCACGCCCTCAGACGTCACGTTCACGATGGTGCTGTCGTTGGACATAAAAGTTACCGTGGCATTGCGTGCGGCCTTTGCGGGCAGAATGACCGGCGAGAGCTGCTGCTGCGTCCCTACCGTCATGGTGGAGGCGTAGCTGCCGGTCTCGACGCTCTCCACAGCCGCAGCGGACCAGGGCAGAGAGAGGGCAGCGGCCGCGTTCAGGGGACCGGCTGCAGAGGCCGGAAGCGCAGCGCCGGCGGCCAGCAGGCCCAGCAGAGCGGTGCTCACGGCCAGCATTTTCAGGTTCAGTTTCATTCTTTCGTACCTCTTTGGGCGTTGATGTGAGCGCTTAGCGGAACAGAACGCCCAGAGCTTCCATCGCGTATTCGAAATAGGTCAGCTTGTCGTACTCCACGCGGGCGGTGACGCTCATACCGTTGGACAGATCGACCTTGTCGCCGCTGTTGCTGATGACGTAGGTGCTGTCCGGGGTGATGGTCATTTTGTAGTAGGAGCCGGAGGAGCTGGCGGTCACATCGCTGTCGATGGAGGTCACGGTGCCGGTCAGGGTGCCGTAGGAATACTCCGACAGGCCGGTGATGGCGATCTTGCAGGGGTCGCCCACATGGAGCAGCGGCCTGTCGCTGAGGGTGACGTAAGCCACCACCTCGAGGTCGCTGTTCTCGCTGGCGACGGTGGCCAGCGGGGTGCCGGCGCTGAGCACCATGCCCACCTTATAGGGCGTGTCCATGTGGATGACGCCGGAGGTGGGGGCATAGATGTAGTAGTCGTTGGCGCCGGTGCTCAGGGCGTCCATCTGGCTCTGCAGATTGTCGATGTTGCTCTGCACACTGGTCAGGCTGGCAGAGATCGACTGCAGGGTAGAGTAATACAGGGCCTCCACCTCGCTCTGGTTCTGCTCCATCAGGGCCTTGATCTGCTCGTCGGAGTAGCCTGCGGCCTGATAGGGCGAGGCGTCGAAGGCCTTCTGGGCAACCTGACTCTTGTAGGTCTCGTACTGGTAGTAGTAGGGCTGGTCGTCAATGTCCGTCTCGCTGAAGTAGTTCTTGTCGTCCTGAATGGACTTGACCAGCTTTTCGTACTGGCTCTTCTGCTTTTTGTAGATGTCCAGCTGGCTCTGGATGCTGTCCTGCTGCATGTCGAGGTCGGTGCTCTTGATGTGAGCGATGAGGTCGCCCTCGTTGACGTAGGTACCCTCGGCGATGTTCAGCTCGGTGATGGAGCCGGAGTAGCTGGACATGATGTAGGTCTTGTTGGCGGCCTGCACCGAGCCGCTGGACTGACTGACGTAGGTGCGGTAGTTTTTAGTGCTCCACACCACGAGGAAGAGGATGAGGGCAGCCGTCAGGAGAATGAGCGCGTAGCCGAAAGGCGGCAGCTTTTTCTCCATCATGATGCGGCGGTCCTGCAGCTCGTTGATGTCGCGGATGGTCGTCGTCATATTACTTCGTCTCCATAAAGGTATCCACAACGCCCTCGTCATCATCCTGATTGACAAAGATGGTGTAGACAGTGCCGGTCAGCTCGAGCTCGTGCTCAAAAGCCATGATGTTCAGCTTCTGGGAGGCAAGGCCGCTCTGGCTCATGGGTCCGACGTAGTGGGCGTACAGGCAGTTGCGCACGCGGAGCACAGCATCCATGGAGTAGCCGGCCTCCATGCGGGGGATGAGCTGGGTGGCCTGCTGCATCATATAGATTTCGGGCTGAGGGTTGGGGCCGGCGGGCAGTTTGATGCACTGCACGAGGGGGCCGAGGGGCTGTGCGCCGTTGCTCTTGATAAAGTTGTGCATCTGGGTCAGCACGATCTGCATATTGTTGAACTCTTCGGGCTGGATGCGGCGGCTGACCACATTGGTCAGCTTGAGGGTCTTGTTTTCTGCGGTCTGGATCTCTCTCATGATTTTATACCACCTGTTCTTGGTTTCATTGCTTGTAATAGGCAATAACAAAACGTGAAGTTAGAGGCTGAAGCCTGACCTTCTCGCAAAGTCTCTCCCAAAGGAAGAGACTTTACGGGGCAGGGGGGAGACTTCTGCGCGTCGGCTGACTTCATATTTTGTTATCACCTATTACCCATCCCATGATGAATATAGGCATCAATTTATTATAACGGTTTGGCGGTGCGGAATAAAGAGCCAAACTGTAAATTTTATAAAAAAATAAGGTATGCCCGGAGGCAGGTGCCTCCGGGCATACCATTACGAGGCATTATCATCCGGCGGCCCGAGAGCCGCCGGACGAAACACACTTCAGATTCTAGGGGTCAACGATTAGCCGTCGATCTTAACGACGTTCTCGCTGATGTAGTTCTTGACGGGGGTGGTGCCCAGAGTGTAAACAGCAGCTGCTGCACCCAGAGTACGCATGACCTTGTTGAAGCCGTTCATCTCGGTAGTGCCGTTCATGTAGAAGTTCGTCTTCCACTCGCCGTCATCGCCGAAGATCTTCTTGTCGCCGTTGTCCTCGTCGCCCCACTGGCCGCCGAACATAACACCCAGAGTGCTCTTAACCAGCGGAGTGGTGAAGGTGTTGCTCAGGATGGTCAGCAGGTTGGTGTTGAAGGTCTTGACGTTAGCAGGGCCCCAGATAGGAGCGGTGGTGTCAGCCAGGATGGAGAACAGGTCAGCGCCGCCGTAGACGACCTCAGAGTTAACAGCAGTAAAGTTTGCAGGCATCATCATAATGAATTACTCCCTTCAAATGATTGAAAAACAAATTTAGTCGGCTCAGTTTCCGGATGCGCATCCAGCCAAAAAGCCATTTATGTAACTGCGTGCGCACGCAGCTGCAACGAATTAGTAGGTGATGGACTCGCCATCGTCCTCGTCCTCCACCACCTTGGCGGCGGAGACGGGGGCGGGCTTCTCCGCGCGCTTCTTATCGCGGAAGATGCCCTGCTGCAGGCTCCAGAGCTCGTAATACTTGCCCTGCTTTTCCAGCAGCTCTTCGTGGGTGCCGCGCTCTACGATCTCGCCGTGGTCCATGACCAGGATGAGGTCACAATCACGGATGGTGGAGAGGCGGTGGGCGACGATCAGCATCGAGCGGTCTGCAAGCTGGTTGTAGATCATATCAAAGATGGTATTCTCTGTGCCAAAGTCCAGACTGCTGGTGGATTCGTCCAGGATATAGAGGTTCGCATCCTTCAGGAAGGCGCGGGCCAGTGCAAGGCGCTGCTTCTCACCGCCCGAGAGGCCGTTGCCGGCTTCTTCCAGATAGGTGTTGTACTGCAGCGGCAGCTTGCGGATGAACTCGTGGGCATCTGCCTTCTTGGCAGCGGCCTTGACCTCATCGAGGCTGGCTTCCGGCCGGGAAATGCGGATGTTGTCGTAAATCGTCTTGCTGAACAGCTCGACGTTCTGGGGGACATAGGCGATGGCACGGCGGACGGATGCATTGCTGTACTCGTCCAGATCGACGCCGCCTACGCTGATGGTACCGCTTTCCGGCTCATAATACTTGAGCAGGAGTTTGGTGATGGTGGATTTGCCGCTGCCGCTGCTGCCCACGAGGGCTACCTTCTTGCCATAGGGAATGGTGAAGGAAACGTGGCTCAGCGCCGGGGAACGGCTGCCGTAACGGAACGAAACGTCCTTGAACTCAATGTCACCGTCGATTTTTTCCATCTCGGTGTATTCGCGGGTCTCGTCCTGCTCGGACTCATAATCCATGATCTCGGTCAGACGTTTAATGGAGATCTGAGCCTGCTGGATGGACATCTGCAGACTGACCAGCTCGCTGACCGGGTTCGTAAAGTAAGAGGAAAGAGTGCTGAACGCCATATAGCCGCCCAGCGTCATCTCACCATTCAGCACCTGCATGATGCCCACAT
>ERZ1034952.1577-NODE-1577-length-18203-cov-23.842627_pt1 | contig 18203 bp, 8 predicted proteins | sample MGYA00520625_ERZ1034952 | MGnify/ENA primary metagenome ERZ1034952 (study PRJEB33766, sample SAMN09781773) | gut metagenome | biome: gut microbiome | host: Homo sapiens | place: Madagascar | study: EMG produced TPA metagenomics assembly of the PRJNA485056 data... | reverse complement strand
CATAAAGAATATTCCATTGCTTGTACTTTTACTTTGTGACCCTAAGGATATCAGTAAAAGTAAGCTTTTGTTTAAAATGCACCAAAAAAGAACTATAGCCACAATTAGCCAATAATATTTTTTTAAAGATTTTTTCATAATTATCTCTTTGACTTGAAAAGTATAGCGCTATATATATTTAAATTCGGAAGGTTGACAGAACTATCTATAATCGGTCCTTTTGTTCTTTTTAAAAGGTTATTCCAAAATGATTTCCCTTGCGAATCTATCGGACTTCTATGGCGTGTCGCAAAATCAGAATCATTTGATTTTTCTCTAATATGATAGTCTGCATTTTGTATATCTCCAGGAGAACTCACAAAAGGAGTTTTATTTATGACCCAATCATCTGAATTTTGATAATCTACGGTTTTTACGTTTGGGGATGCATTGGTTGTAATATCTGCAGCTTGAAAAGGGTTAATATGTACAATTTCTTCTACACTATACCCATGACCTATAAGATAACTTGCAATACCTTCAGCAAATGCTGCTCCCATACTATGAGTTACAAATTTGAATGTTTCTCCTTGTTTTAAACCAGATACTATTTTTTTTATATTATCTTCGGCATATCTGTAACCAGCGCTAATACGGCTTTTTGCACTTGATAAAGGTTTATAATCTTTATCTGTAAAAAAGATTTCTTTATCATTCCAGTATTTTATGGCACCTTGGACAAATGAAGACTTTCTTCCATTCCAGTATTGTTCTCCTGCAGGAGGTGAACCAAAGCCTATTTTCCCATTTACAAAGACAATTTTATTTCCATCAGGATCAACAAACTTTATCGGTTTACCAACACAGTAAACATATCCACTAATGCTTGGATATTTCTCTGTAAAAGCATCCACTCCATACCACAGTGATGACACAGGATTCATATACCTCGCCCCATAATAATACAGTCCCGTTTCCTCATCGAATTCCTTACCATTGAACTTATATGGCATATCCTCAGATGAAGTATGTTCATCCACCAGCAACTCTCCGTATGGCAGGTAGGCATCGAATTGCGTAATGTTAGCCTTAGCGTCGGTGATGTACGAGGTGCTGCCGAGGTGATCAGAGTGATAGAAGAAGATGTCCTCAGTATCTGTCGTATCAGCTGGGATATAGCCATATCCCGGCTGGGCATTATCAGGACTCTCCGGTTCACTCCATTGGATAGGAGGACCAGGAACATCACCTTTGCCGTTGAACTTCGGATGCTGTATCCAGCCTTCAGGAACGCTGTGGTCACCCAGGTCTGTAATGATGCTGTTGTAGCCAATACCTGTATTGTCTGGATCTGCAGTTGCACCCTTCATCGTCGGCACTCCCGGCGGTGTGCCGAGCTGTTTGTAATACTCCTCACGCTGCTTTTCTATCTGCATCATGCGGGCGGCATAGTCTTTCTGACCTGCCGTAACGTTGTTGCCGCTGATGCCATAGACATTACTGAACTTGCCTACACCGAGTTTACTTGCCACGCGTTTATCGCCAATGAAGTAGTGCTTGGTGAAGCGGTTCTTCGTGACAGTGATGATCGGAGCGGGATAAATGGTGTAATCCTCCGTCTCATGGAAGGAGATTCCCTGCGGAGCACCATTGATATATACGCCCTCCAGATCACCGTGGCTCTTGACGATTCGCTCGCCTGCGGCATTGTAGGTATAACGGCTGGTCTTGCCGTTGTCAGACAGTACCATCAGTCTGTTGTCCTCATCCCAATACATTCTCCGCTCGGTATTGAGGCTGTCATTCTCCACCAATATCGGATTGCCGTTGGCATCATAGGTGTAATGGTCGTGGCCGACCTGCGTAGGGGCAGTAGGATGGCTGTCGTCCTCATACCTGTATGTGAAGTCGTAAGACTGTGCCGTTCTTGTGGAATCCACCTTCTGCACCTTGGTAAGCGGCTCGCTCATGCGTCCGAAGGTCATCGCCATCTCATACGATGCACTCTTTGCCTTGCCGCTTGCCGTTATCAGACGGTTCAGTTCGTCATAGGCATAGGTATGGCTGAAGGCACCGCCCAGCTGGGACTTGCCGCCAGCCTTCGCAGGGTCTATGACATTGGTGATGCCCAGGATGTTGTCCACAGCATCATACCGGTACTTATTGGTCATGACCGCCGCACCGGCAGCCGTGAGGTTCATCTCTTGCAGGCGTTCACGCTGTCTGTCATAGGTATAGGTGGTCTCCGTTCCGTTGCCCAGGTGGGTATAGACGGTATGTCCTTCCTTGTCATAGCCCACCTCTTCCACGATGGTTTCCTCCTTTCCCTGTTTGTTGGACTTGACACTAACAATTTGTCCTGCAGCATTATAGGTATAGGTCACGACCTCTCCGTCTGGATAGGTCATGGTACGCACACGGTTCCAGCTGTCGTAGGTGGCCCCATATACATAGGTACGCACGTCGGCAGTGCTGACCATCACCGAGCGTATGGTCTTTACGACCTCTCCCTGGTTGCCGTAATAATATGCCTCACCTCCCGAGGCGTCCTCCACCAGCGCCAACCTGCCACCGCAGTTATTGCAAGCTGCATCGAAGAGTGTCTCATAACTATTAAGCGATAAGGCCTATAAACTATGATTTTTATCAATAAGTTACATAAAAGATACATACAAATTCTGGTAAAGAATGTCATTCCGAGCCCTTCTCCACAATTACACATTTATAAGTTCTTGATATTCAATGTTCGTATCGTTTAATAGTTATCATCCATTTATATCAATATTTTTACTTAATAAGTTTTTTCTTATTGAGGAAGGATAGGTTGTTAAATCTAATAAAATCGATATCGTTTTCTCAGATTTTACATTTTTCCCTTTAAGCTTTGCTGGTATAAATTTCATCTGGTTGATGATTCTGTTTATATCCTTTTGTAGGTAAGCTGGTATCTTTCCGAAAAACCTCTTTACTTCAGCATTTCCATTAGATAGAATCAGGATTCGCATACGTATTCGAATATAGCATCCATCATAAACATTGATAGGAAGCTTATCTTCTAGTACGATACTCAGTAAAGAATCTACTGTACCCTCATTATTTTTCAAATCTGTTAAAACTCTTGTTATTCCTTTATAATGAAGTAAGGGAGGGTGTGTTAGAGAATCGTCCCTAACGCATCCTGCTAATATCTGTCCATTACAAAGAAGAATAAGATTACTGATTATTAAAATTCTGATTAGCTTCATTCATTCTAAGTCTTTGCCATTTTTCTAACTTTTCATTACTATTCCCACCAGTTCGACTCACATTATGCAAAGCATCTATACCTCTAAACATAAATAGAGTATGACTATATAACTCATGAGCTGCTGCTTGTATAAGAATATTTTCTAATTCTCTATATTTCAATAACCTTCCGTTAACTTCGACTCTATAATTGCCATTAACAGAAAATAAGGGATTTTGCAGTTGATTTCGTTGCAGTTCATCATTTTTTGTCCATTTATGTGATAGTGGTGCTAATGTATACCCTACACTTCCACGGGGCTCTGGTTTATTGTCAGAATACACATCACACACAGGATCATTAAAAGATAATGGTATATCTTTAGGAGACATAAGATTCCCATTCTTATCTTTAGCCGATTTATCGGAAGTAACAGCAAATTCAACCGTTTTATCTTTATCTGAAACTAATTCATATAGTGAAAGATAGTTGTCACTTATATTGTCACCCATAGCTAGAAGTCCTTGTTCCATCATTCCTTTGTCAATATATCCATCTGTTACAGCAACAAATTTTCTAAGCTTTTTCGGAAGAGTTCCTCTTATAACGGATAAACCCTGATTTACATCATTTACAATTTTTACTTTTTTACCATTAGGGTCAATAAAAATAATTGGATTATTTAAACAATAAATATAACAACTATTTGCCACATACATCTCTCGAATCGGATCCACCCCATACCACAGACTCGTTACAGGGTTCATATATCTCGCCCCATAATAATATAATCCTGTCTCCTCATCGAATTCCTTACCATTGAACTTATATGGCATATCCTCAGATGAAGTATGTTCATCCACCAGCAACTCTCCGTATGGCAGGTAGGCATCGAATTGCGTAATGTTAGCCTTAGCGTCGGTGATGTACGAGGTGCTGCCGAGGTGATCAGAGTGATAGAAGAAGATGTCCTCAGTATCTGTCGTATCAGCTGGGATATAGCCATATCCCGGCTGGGCATTATCAGGACTCTCCGGTTCACTCCATTGGATAGGAGGACCAGGAACATCACCTTTGCCGTTGAACTTCGGATGCTGTATCCAGCCTTCAGGAACGCTGTGGTCACCCAGGTCTGTAATGATGCTGTTGTAGCCAATACCTGTATTGTCTGGATCTGCAGTTGCACCCTTCATCGTCGGCACTCCCGGCGGTGTGCCGAGCTGTTTGTAATACTCCTCACGCTGCTTTTCTATCTGCATCATGCGGGCGGCATAGTCTTTCTGACCTGCCGTAACGTTGTTGCCGCTGATGCCATAGACATTACTGAACTTGCCTACACCGAGTTTACTTGCCACGCGTTTATCGCCAATGAAGTAGTGCTTGGTGAAGCGGTTCTTCGTGACAGTGATGATCGGAGCGGGATAAATGGTGTAATCCTCCGTCTCATGGAAGGAGATTCCCTGCGGAGCACCATTGATATATACGCCCTCCAGATCACCGTGGCTCTTGACGATTCGCTCGCCTGCGGCATTGTAGGTATAACGGCTGGTCTTGCCGTTATCCGACAATACCATCAGTCGGGTATCCTCATCCCAATACATTCTCCGCTCGGTGTTCAAACTGTCAACTTTTGGTTATAAAGGTTTATATGTTATAAAAACCAACCAATGCTGAATAAATTTAATCTCATAATTATGATTATATACGATTTTTATGTCTAAATGCTCTTGTACATCTTTCGTAAAGATAGAGGTCGAAATTAGAGTGTCATTTATGTGTTCTATAACAACTCTTTCAAAACAATATTTACTTGGATATTTGTACATAGAATCCATTGATACAGTATTCGACATAATCAATTCTTTTTGTCCGAGGTGATTAGAGTAAAAATCCCCATTCTTTTTGTAAAGTTTCCAAATTTGGACGGAAGAATTATTACTGTTGCAAACTTTACTGATTAATAGCGTATCTTGAGTTTGGACTATCCTAAATTCTTTAATTCCATCTTTAGGAAACAAACTATTTCCTTTAGGATTTTTTGTACAGCTAAAACAGCAAATACTGAGGAACAGAAGACTACAATATCTACTAATACTTTGTATGTTCTTTTTTTGCTTCATTAAAAATATTATTTAGTAAGGGATGTTTCTTAACAAGTTCATTCCTTGTTTTATTATAATTTTTAGTGCTTTGCAGTTGCTTATTTTTATCTTTTTCTGTCAAATTGTGATGCTCTTTCGATGCAGAACTCTTTGACCAGATTTCTTTTGGTTTTTCCATATTGCCAGTTTCTAAATAAGCTTCTATAACTTCTGGTGCTTTAGTTAGGTGGACAGCAAATTCATGACTTATGGTTTCTGTCAATTCTTCTGTAGAATAGTCTAAATCAAATATCACTATAAATTGCGGCTTCCCATCTGCATCTGCGTCCATAATTGTTTGACCATGAATCCAAGTTCCTTCCTTTGAATTAAAGAATCTTGTAGTTCTCGCTTGCTGGTTAGATATTAGCTCTTCCTGTAAAATTAAATTAAATTTTGCATACTTTCCATTACCTTTGACACCAAAAATAGATTGATCCTTTGGTGTAAAATCAGCAAGTATATTTTTACCAAAACTTGATTGAGCAAACATTATCATCGCTTTTTGGAAATTTTTAGGACTATGATAATAGCTACTTGGATATTTGCTGTCATTTAAATATAGTATGGGGATAACTTTTCTGCCATCCAAATCAACCAACTTTACGGGGTTCTCTGCACAATAAACATACCCGCCGATACTCGGATATTTCTCTGTTAGTGCATCTACCCCATACCAAAGGCTTGTTACAGGATTCATATACCTCGCACCATAGTAGTAAAGTCCCGTCTCTTGGTCGAGTTCCTTGCCATTGAACTTATACGGCATCTCCTCGCTGCTGCTGTGCTCATCTACGAGTAGTTCGCCATACGGCAGGTACGCATCGAACTGGGTGATATTGGCTTTGGCATCGGTAATATAAGAGGTGCTGCCGAGGTGATCAGAGTGATAGAAGAAGATGTCCTCAGTATCTGTCGTATCAGCTGGGATATAGCCATATCCCGGCTGGGCATTATCAGGACTCTCCGGTTCACTCCATTGGATAGGAGGACCAGGAACATCACCTTTGCCGTTGAACTTCGGATGCTGTATCCAGCCTTCAGGAACGCTGTGGTCACCCAGGTCTGTAATGATGCTGTTGTAGCCAATACCTGTATTGTCTGGATCTGCAGTTGCACCCTTCATCGTCGGCACTCCCGGCGGTGTGCCGAGCTGTTTGTAATACTCCTCACGCTGCTTTTCTATCTGCATCATGCGGGCGGCATAGTCTTTCTGACCTGCCGTAACGTTGTTGCCGCTGATGCCATAGACATTACTGAACTTGCCTACACCGAGTTTACTTGCCACGCGTTTATCGCCAATGAAGTAGTGCTTGGTGAAGCGGTTCTTCGTGACAGTGATGATCGGAGCGGGATAAATGGTGTAATCCTCCGTCTCATGGAAGGAGATTCCCTGCGGAGCACCATTGATATATACGCCCTCCAGATCACCGTGGCTCTTGACGATTCGCTCGCCTGCGGCATTGTAGGTATAACGGCTGGTCTTGCCGTTGTCAGACAGTACCATCAGTCTGTTGTCCTCATCCCAATACATTCTCCGCTCGGTATTGAGGCTGTCATTCTCCACCAATATCGGATTGCCGTTGGCATCATAGGTGTAATGGTCGTGGCCGACCTGCGTAGGGGCAGTAGGATGGCTGTCGTCCTCATACCTGTATGTGAAGTCGTAAGACTGTGCCGTTCTTGTGGAATCCACCTTCTGCACCTTGGTAAGCGGCTCGCTCATGCGTCCGAAGGTCATCGCCATCTCATACGATGCACTCTTTGCCTTGCCGCTTGCCGTTATCAGACGGTTCAGTTCGTCATAGGCATAGGTATGGCTGAAGGCACCGCCCAGCTGGGACTTGCCGCCAGCCTTCGCAGGGTCTATGACATTGGTGATGCCCAGGATGTTGTCCACAGCATCATACCGGTACTTATTGGTCATGACCGCCGCACCGGCAGCCGTGAGGTTCATCTCTTGCAGGCGTTCACGCTGTCTGTCATAGGTATAGGTGGTCTCCGTTCCGTTGCCCAGGTGGGTATAGACGGTATGTCCTTCCTTGTCATAGCCCACCTCTTCCACGATGGTTTCCTCCTTTCCCTGTTTGTTGGACTTGACACTAACAATTTGTCCTGCAGCATTATAGGTATAGGTCACGACCTCTCCGTCTGGATAGGTCATGGTACGCACACGGTTCCAGCTGTCGTAGGTAGCACCATAGACATAGGTGCGCACGTCGGCGGTGCTGACCATCACCGAGCGTACGGTCTTTACGACCTCTCCCTGGTTGCCGTAATAATATGCCTCACCTCCCGATGCATCCTCCACGAGCACGAGTCTGCCGGCACGGTTATACTTCTCTCCCGGCTTGCCATAGGTGTAGGTAACACGGTTGAAGAGGTTCTTCGGATAGAGAACCTCGCTCAGCCTTTCATAATCGTAGGTGTAGGTGACGGGAGCCTTGTCAGAAATGCTCTTCTTGAGTTCCGCTGTGAGCTTCGTCAGGAGATTGCCAGCCGCATCGTAAGTGTAGCTGACTTCACCTGCATCAGGGTGGTTTACCTTGAGCTTATGTCCCAAAAGGTCGTATTCGTAGGTTGTGACCTTGTCATTGGGATGATGAACGGTGGTTACTTGCCCTACGGCATCGTAGTCGTACTTCACGGTGATATTGTCGTCCGAGGCGTGTTGTACCGTTTCTCGATTACGTCCTTTCTCGTCGGTATAGCTCTCGGCATGGCGTCCGAGCGCATCGGTCACCCTTGTTTCGAGCATCGGCTCGCCGTCATGGGAAACGATACTGTATGCCGTCGTGGTGGTTGCCCCATCGGGCAGTGCAACCTTTGTCGTGCGGTCGTAGACGTCGTATTCGGTGGTTGCCTGCGGGTCGCCCGTGGCGGTGTTGTACGTACCGATGCTGCCGTAGCTCTCTGTTGTGGGATAGAATGCTTTTATGGTGCGACCGAAAGCATCGAGAATGGCACGGCCGCTGACAATAGATACCTTTTGATTGCTTCCGCCTGTCCACACCACGCCTGTCTGTTTAGTCTGCACGGCGCGCATCAGACTGTCGGCGAAAGTATAAATTTCGATGTCGCCCTCGGGTGCGTAATGCACCGTACGGGTATAACGACCGGCAGGATGATACTCGAACTTAATGGTATAAGGCTTGCCTGCGGCTATCTCTTTCGGACCGAGAATCGTGCTTTGGCGTCCCATGTCGTCGTAGGTATAGCGCATCTTGTTGCCGTTGAGGTCGGAAGTCTCTAAGGGCACTGCCCACTTGTAGTCGTAGACGGTGGAAGAGGTGTAACCGTAGGCGTCTTTTACGCTTGTCACCAATGCATGGAGCACATCGTCGTAAGTGTAGTCGTAGCGCATGCGCTGTCCCCTATGGTTCTCGGGCTTGGTGAGACTTGCAAGATTACCATAGGCATCGTAGGTCATATCGTAGACCGACGGTTTATCGCCGTTGTGCATGGTGATGTTGGTGATGTCACCATTGCCGTTGATTTGCGTAGAACGTTCGCGGTAAACCTTTCCTCCTTTATCCTTTACGGCGATGTGCTTGGGTACGGAGACGATATATTTTGCCTGCAAGTCATGATAGGCAATATCGGCATCTAATTCATAGTTCGTTGCCGTTTCCTTGTAGGAGGCAAGATTACCGTATGCATCATAGGTATTGTGCACGGTGGTGCTCATGCAGCCCTGTCCGCTGTTGCCGTAAATGCTCTGCTTTACGGCAACAAGTGCCGGGAAGAATACCTCCGTGTCAGCCTGCTGTCTGAGTTCGTAGGTATTCTCCGTTCCCTGCAGTCTGCTACCTGCTGCATCGTAGAGCGTCTCTGCAGTGACGAGGTCGTGCATGTAGAAGTGACGGTTGTGTCCGTACTCCGCTACCTGTTTGCGGTAAACGGCATTGCCGTTCTGCGTGTCTATCTGCTTGGTAGTAACTTTCTCAAAACCGTAGAAGTCACGTTCTCGGCGATCGCGATAGCCACCTTCATACTCAAACTCGTTGCGCATCTTGGTGGCTCCGTTCTCGGCATAGCCACCCGTGGTCTCCACGGATGCCATCACCCAACGGCGACCGGGCATGTTATAGCTTGGTTCGGTCTGTCTGTATTCTACGGCAACGTGACCTCCGAAAGGCAGGGTGACACCCTTGAGCAGGTTGGTACGGCCCGTTAGGTTGCGGCGCACCTTCATACTGTTTTCGCTATCGCTGTAAACGAGATCTGGCAAGCCGTCGCCGTCTATATCCATCAAAGCCGCAGTCGTGCGATTGATGCTTTCGCTATGTGACCCTTGTATGCTCGGTGTAATATTGATGCCGAAGCCGAACGGCAGCGGTATGCGGATGGTATAGGCCGTGCTGGCGTATGTGGCCACGGAAGAGCCCAGGTCGGCGGAAATCTCCGATTTCTTATGCAACTGCTCAGGTGCGGCAAAGCCGCTGCCCGTATTCAGTGTAACCTTCAGGTCGCCGTTTCCGTCCTGCTCTACAAAGTCTGGCAGTCCGTCTCCGTTGATGTCATGGAAAGCACCCTTGCCGGAAGTGAGGCTACCCGTATCGTTCAGACCTGCTGATATGTTGAAGAGGCCGAGGACGGGTACGCATACACCCAGTCCGTCACCGTAGTTGCTGTTGGAACTCCGTTCCACGTCATTGATTCCCGACGGCATGGTCTCCGTGAAGGAATATCCCAGATTGTAGCGCACCTGTCCCCTGCAGACCATGTCTGGCAGTCCGTCTCCATTGATGTCCTGCCAGCTGCGTACGGTCTCCGATGTGCCGCTTGAGAAATTTCCGCTGGCACTGCAGGCGCCCTCCGAGACGTTTCCGCTGAAGCTTGCTCCTTCTGCATTCTTTTCCAGCCTTCTCGTCTGCTGCAGGCTTGCCATGCTCCTGGCGAAGGAAGCCTTCGCCTGCTTGGGCTGAGCACCTAATTTGGAAAGGCTGTAGCTGTCGGGATCCATGCTGAGTCCGGCATCCCCGCCTATGTTTTCCGATTTGCCGCTGGATGCGGGTGATTCCACATCGTATTGCAGCCCGTCACCGGGTATTCCGGTCTGCCCTGTAAGCTGGGCCCTGACGCTGCCGTTCTCATCACGTATCCAGTCCGGATATCCGTCACCGTTGAGATCCATGACGGACACCGTAGTATAGGAATCCTGTCTGGTGCTGCTCCTGTTCACTCCGATGCTGGCTCCCATGGAGAATCCCAGGGAGTAGGTCTTTCCCGTGCTTTTCGATTCGGTCATCAGTACGGGTGCGGAAAGTCCCTCTCCATGTGTACAATAGCTGATGGAGTCAACGGTTATTTCATCCTCACCCAGTCTCGATGCACGCATCATCGTACCTTCCGTATAGACACTATCAGTGGCGCTGACATACTTTCCCGTCTCGGGACTGTATGCCATCGTAAAGAATTTCTGCCTGCTGATGTCGAGCGTATTTCTCTCGACGGCTTCCTCGTCGATTTTCCCGTCCCTGATGTATTCATTATGGTCAGGTACTCTCATCTCGGCAATTCTGACAGGCTCCTCTCTTTCATTGCTGTTCCATGCGAACTGGCCCCATCCCCTGTAGAGCATTCCGTAGTCGAAGCGGTTGAAGCTGGAGAATACGGATGCGGGAATGGTTCCGACAGGTACTGCCCGGCGACCGGTCTCCAGTTTCCTTCCGTCTGCACCTGTCTCGTAGAGTATGGAGTCGCGGAGGATGTGCAGCCGGGCGACCGGAGCGTTGTTCAGTTCATTGGATACGGAAAAGCTCACCTGTATTTTCCTTGCCGAAAGTCGCGGGATGAGGAAGTCGCCGTCCACGGCGGTACTGTCTCCCCAGAGGCGGTTGGCGCCTGCCATCGTATAATCCCTGCGGTAAAGCAGCGTGCCCGTCTCGTCCTTCAGTGTAAGGTGGACGGTGGCAGGTTCTGTGTCCTTGTCCGAAGAGCGGACGGTCTGGAACTCGGGAACAAGAACCAGCCTGTTTCCCCAGACGGAGTCACGGGTTGCGAAGTGAATGAGCGTATCCCTTGCCGCAGCGATGTTCTTGTTGAACATCAGGCGCTGCGGGGCAAGCGTGTATCTGGTGGTGTCGCTGTGGAACACGGGATTCCAGCTGATGTGCTGCCAGTTGACGGGACTGTTTGTCCTGATGATGAAGTTCACCGTGGCACTGTCTGCAGCCTGAGAACGGAATTCGCCCCTGAAATTTCCTGCAAGTACGGTGTCGGCAGGCAGGAAGAGGCTTCCTACTTCCGTCTGCTTGCCGGTCTTGTCCGTCCTTACTACAGAGAGGGTGAGGTCATCGCCCGTCTTCTGCTTGCTGAAGCTGCCTTCATAGGATACCGTTCCGTCCACGGCAAGCGGTGCTGCGGACATCTCTCCGGCGATGTGGTCCGAGGAACAGCGGTAATGTCTCAAATCCTCTCCGGCATAAGTGTCTGCCGCAATGGAAGTATAGATGATGTCCGGATCCCATTCGACCGCATCCCCCGTACCTGAATATCTGGCATTCACGCGGAAGAGCAGGAAGTCGCCCGGTCTGACGGTAAGTTCTTTTTCCGGTACCGTGACGCTGCCGGATTGCAGGAGCGTGTCTTTCCACAGTACGTTGTCATTGTGCTGCATGCTCAGGCTGACACCGTCACCCAGGTCTGACGGCTTGCTGACCGTAGAGGTCACTTTCACAGTTCCTGCGTATGGGGCACGCCATAGGCGCACGGCATCGTGCAGCGGGAATTCCCGTTCCAGGGAATCCCTGATGGCATCATAGTCGGGCAGGAATGCGGAATCTATGCCCTCCGCATTTCCCGTGATGGGATTTCCCGTATTGCTGCTCGTGCTGCTGAAGCTTACATCCCTGCCGTTTGTATGGTTGAAATATACCGTACCGTTGCAGGCGATGTCTATCAGCCCGTCGGCATTGAAATCCTGGAAATAGGTCTTGTTCTTGCTCTGGTCGGTGGTCTTGCTTACGGCGTAGCCGGCACTTGCCGGGCCGAAGCCTGCAGCCACGTTCGCATTCCTTGTGTTGCTGGTGGTTGTTCCTCCGGTGAAACTGCTGATGCCCCTGATGACCATCTTCTCTCCGAAAGACGGATGGCTGAGGTCCCTGTTCTGGTTCAGCCTGTAATACAGTTTCCCGTCTGCACCTTTCCAGACCTTGTCTGGCATGCCGTCTCCGTTGATGTCAACGAGGGCAATGCGTCCTTCGTTGTCCGACTTGGAATAGGAGTAGGAACCTCCTGCATTGACCGATGCCGGTCCCCAGCCGGCTCCGACCATGACTCCGCCGCCCACGGTGTTTCCCCTGGCAGAGCCGCCGCCGAGAAGCGACATGCTCTCGTCAAGGTTTCCGATGTGGTAGCTGACAAGTCTGCCGCAGTCGTCCTTCTCTGCCGTATAGACTTCGGGGGTATCGGAGAAGATACCCTGCGCAATGTCGTTGTAGTAGCTGAAGCCCTGTGCCGCCACGCGCCTGTCCCTGCTGTCTTTCTGCACGATGCTGTCAAGAAGGGTCTTGGAGAAGGCGCCTTCCCTGTAATGGAACGCATAGGCACGCAGCTGTTCCCCGTCATACATCACTTCCACGCGTTCGAGCAGGGCATCGTCTGTCTGCAGTATACCCAGGCGCCCGTTTCTGACGGCATCCTTGCGTCCGGTTGCTGCATATGTGAACCTGACGCTGTAGGGACCTTCCTCATCCCTGTAACCCGTATAGCGGTAGATGTCGGGGTAGAGGTTGTTCCCTTTCTTGATATACCTGTAGGATATGGTGTTGCCGTGGGCGTCCTGAGTTCTGCAGAGCGCCCAGCGCAGGATGTTCCCTCGGGCATCTTTCAGCACGGCACCTTCATCCACCACGCCGTCCCTGCCGCCAAAGAAGGATACCGTTCCGTCCTTGGAGGTTACTTCCCAGGTATAGTTCTGCGGGGAATCACCCCTGCGGATGATCCTGGCGAAACCGCCCTCGGTGAGCGGGCGGAAATGCCTGTCCTTCGTTCTTGCCGGTGCATCGGCCGTGCGGTAGGTGCGGCCGTTGAGTCTGCTGCCCATGAACAGGTAGCTCTCGCTTTCCCTTTCCCTGTCAAAGCGTGGCACGCCCCATCGGGTCTCGATGTCAATGCTCTGCAGGGGAAGATTCCAGCCGTAGCCGGCATAGGAGGAACCGCCGTCGCTACTGTACTGCAGGCTGACACCGGGCTGCATGCCGGCTCTTCCGGCTGGCAGTTCAAACGGATAGTCCAGTGATGCTGTTCCGCTCTGGTTGGCAGATGGAACGCTTACGGTCGTGATGCCGGCACCGGGATCGGCAGCCTTGAGTTCGCTGATACCCGTTGGCACATAGTTCTGGGTCTCGGGATTCTCGGGAACCCTGATGATGCCGTTGATGACGTCGGTGAAATGCGATGTCTCGGCCACGACCAGTTCCCTGTCCTTGTCCAGAGCCTTGTGCCGCAGCATTACCCACCTGTCTTTCAGTCCGTCATAATAATAGGTATGGATATCCTCGGCTGTATATCCCTGTGGTATGAGGGTACTGTCATAAGGTACGGTGATGCTCGCCAGCGAATGTACGAAGTGCTCTCCGTGCGGCAGGAAGCGGTAGCCGGAGATACTGTCCTTCCGGCTGGCAGAAATGGTAGGATTACTCCTGTCTGCCGTCACGTTCACCATGCCTGCAGGCAGGTGGGGAAGTTCGCTCTTGCGCAGCGGTGTAATGCTCAGGATTCTGGCACGGTCCATACTGCCCCGGGGTACCCTGAGTTCCGCACGTCCTACAGACAGAGAGTCTGCTTCCATACCGGTGAAGTACTTGCTTACCGTACGTTTCCGGAAATTCTGTAGATCCGCCGCTGCATTTTTCCTGGCGGTCTGTTCCGGTCGGATGCCCCTCTCTCCGGTAGGGAGAATGGTGTCTCCGGCTGTCTTCTTTATGAGGCTGTCTTCAGCAGAATACTCTCTGCTGTCTTGGATGCGGTTGCCGGAGATCCCCTTACTGCCGTCATTGCAGGATGCAAGCAGCAGGATGATTCCTGAAACCACAACGGATAGGAATATGTTTCTTTTCATGTTCTTCTACTTTGATATAGTGGTTGGTTCCGTTTATTTTCTGACGAGTCTGATGCTCTTCCTGCTGGTCCCGCTCTTCATCTCAAGAATATAGATGCCGTTCAGGGGCAAATATAAGCGGGTGGCATGATAGGTGTCTGCCGTGCGTTTTTGCGTCTGCATCAGGGCACCGTCCGGTGAGTAAAGACGCAATTCCAGCGGGAAGGATCCGGACATCTCCACACGTACGGTGACATCGCCGTCTTCTGTCGGATTGGGAGAAACGTCATAACGTGAGAAGATGTCTCCTGCTGCCGTAGATACGTCAAGCGTGCGGATTGTGGTACATCCCTCGCCGTCGGTCAGTTCGAGGAGGTATCTTCCGTCCCCGTCAAGCGTGACGCTCTCTCCGCTCAGGTATCTGCCCTCTGGAGTCTTCCAGCGGCAGGTGTAGCTACCTTGCGTTTCAAGATGATACTCACGTGAAGCACCTTCGGAGAACTGGACATCCTGGAGCTCCGGCATGTCTGCCATGTCGGCATTGGATACCATGATCTCGCTGGAGAGGGTCTTGCCGTTACGGTCCCTGGCAGTGAGGACGTACAGCCCCTGCTGCAGGTCTTTGACGGTGAGAATGCTGTCTTCGGTGGAAAGGCTGCTGATGATAGTCCCGTCAAGGCTGACCGTGACACGGTATGGTGCACTGCCGCCTGTCAGGAGTATCCTGAGCCGTCCCCTTTCTGCCGTGGAGCAGCAGGGACGTTCCGTTTCAACGGTCGCAAAGAAGTCTTTGGCGATGCGTAATGTGAAGATGCTTTCTCCGGCAGCGGCTGCTATACCGTCAAAGACGATGCTGTCGGCATGGCTGTCCCTGGCCCTGTAATAACGTATCTGTCCTACAGGAAATCTGCCCGTTCCGCTCTCATCTACGGCGAGGTAGTATTCCTCACCTGTTTCGAGCGGCTTGAGACTGCGGATGCATCGGGTATCGAAAGTAAGGGCAAGAGGTTCCGTCTGGCTGCCCACCATTGAAGCTGCCCACCGCCGCTGCATCCATTTTCCGTTACCTTTGTCTGCAGCAAAGGAAAGTAGCCTTGCATCATCGCCCCAGAGAAAGCTTGTACCTTCGCTGACGGACCGGGTGGATACCCTGATGACGGCTTCCTCCTCGCTGCTTTCACCTGTAGTCTGGTCAAGCTTCGAGACTGCATCGCCGATGATACCCGCAATGCGGTGGTTGTATGCCCTGAGCCTGTAGTGGTTGCGGATGATTTCACCTCTGGAGTTGAAGTATGAGTGGGCAAGGGTGATGCCGTGGCGCAGGGCAAGGGCACTTTCCACTCGCATGCGTTCGGTGGTGGTGAGGGCACGGTCATAGACGGCATATTCCACCATGCCGTCCCTGAGGTTTCTGACAGGAAGTTTCTCCCCGGTCATTTTACCGATACTGAGCGTTCCCTGCGTTCCGTCGGCAGAAGAGCAGCTGTAGGAATACAGGCGCAGCTGCGGTAGCGTGTCACGTCCCGTATAGTTCATGAAAGTTCCTCTGGCAAGGTTGGCGGAGCGTGCCGTGGTCTGTACACGACCGGTCTTGCCGGAACGTGTGCTGACATTCCAGAGCAGTTGCTCGCTCCCCTGCTGTATCCTGCCTACACCGACAAAGGTCATTCCGCCGGTACCGGAAAGCTGTACTGTTCCGTTATCCTTGCCAGTTGCCCATTTTACGGGACCGGCTACGCCGCCAGGAGACTGTGCCTGGACGGCGGCGGAAAACAGAAAGAGAATTACTGTTATATTGAATACTGTATGTTTCATCGTCATTTCTTTTTGTTCAGGAGTATGGTATAGCCGACTGTCAGCTGGAGCAGGTGACTGTTGTTCGTTGCTCTGTGATAGCCGTAGGGGTTCTCTTCCGTCCTGATGAGATTCCCGGCGCCGTAGCTGTATTGAAGGCTGGCTTCGATTCCGTTTCTGAAGGATGAATATCCTATTTTCAGCAGGGGCATGAAGTGAGGGCGTGCCCGGAGTGATTCTCTTAGATGTTCCCGGGTGAGTCCGTCTGCCGGTGCAAATTCTGCAGCACGGTTGCTTGAAAAGTCAATGCCGCCCGGGTTAATGGGAATGCCCACACCGACACCGGCACCCATGTAGAAATCGCTCAGCAGGTAAAGACGTACTGAAGCCTGGGGCAAGATGAGATGATAGCGGAAGGCGGTTTTCTCGTCGGTTCCGTCAATTTCCTTATGCTCCTTCAGGGTGGATGACAGGCATGTGTAGTCTGCCGCCAGCTCTATGCCCAGACGGTCGCTTCGCCAGAGGGCGAAGACACCTATCGCAGGAACTAACGAACCGCTCTCTTTCATGGTGTTGCGTGGACGGAAGGAACCGTCTTCAATAAGGGCTGCGAGATTTCCGATGGAACTGTATCCGATACCGGCGCGCATGCCGATACGCAGCTGGTAATAATGCTTGTGATGGAAGATGAGTCCCTGTTCTGGGGAGCGGCTGGTTTCAGCCGGATCCTTGGCAGTTTCTACAAAACCAGGTTCTTTGGAAGGCTGCACTTCGAGGCTATCCTGCACAGGAACCGCTTCTTCTTTCTTTACTTCAACAGCTGCTTCTTGGGTAGGAAGAGGAATATGGGTGGCTGTCACCTTCTTTCCTGATTGTTTTCCTGCTACCTTTTTCCATACTATGGGGAAGACGGCTGATGAATCCATTCTGGCGGACTCATGTGGGGGTGAAACACGGCTTGTTGCCGGTGGTGGCGGTTGCGGCGACGGCACTTCTTTCCTGTCTTGCCCGCAAAGCCGCAGGCTGAGAATGATGATGATAATGACAAGGAATGCACCTGTGCCGCAGATGACATTGCGTTGGTTAGAATTCATCATGGGCTCTTATATATATTAAAATGTGTATGTGTGTTGGACAGATTAGTCAGACCAGAGACTTTCTGTTCTTATTTGATTTTGATCATATAACCCACAGTCAGTTCAATCTGCTGGTTGTGGTTGTCCTGTTCCACCCAGTTGTAGGTGTTGGTTTCTGTCTTGATGCTGTTGGTCAGACTGTAGTGGTAGCGCAGATCGACCGTCATGCCAAAAGGGAATTCATAGCCGATACCGCCACCCAGGGCAGCATCAGGACGGCCTTTCAGTTTGTCCCTGAGCAGCCGCTCGGTCTCTTTCACACCCGGATAGCCCAGCGCTGAAAACTTTTCGTCTTCCTGATTTCCCGTATATGAGAGATTGTCGGGAGAGAGGTTGGCACCTATTCTTCCGCCCAGAGAAACATGCAGGGAATTCCTGCCCCTGAAAGGATAGAGGTTCAGATAGGCGGCAAGTCCCAGATGATGGTAACGGGTGGAAAGCGTGTAGTTCAGCTCGTTCCTGTCCTCGTAACGCACCCTGACTGTCTTGTTGTAATAGGTGATGCCTGCTTCCACGCCACAGAGACTTCCCGGCTCTCTGTAAAGGAAAAACAGTTCTGCACTTGGTACGAAAAGCCCTTTGTTGTCGAACGAATAGTTGGAATAATAATTCTCACTCACCAGTATCCTGTCTATATGGTTGTTGATACTGTAGCCGCCTCCCAGACGGATGCCGGCATAGAAGGAGTTCTCCTGGGCACTCAGTGAAAGACAGCAAGTGGACAAAAGAACGGTTAACTTAATTCCTGTATTCATAAATCTGAATTTATTATTTAATTTCATCCTGAAATTAAAGTTCCTCATTATTCTGTGACTCCCGTCAAATATGTTGACAGCAGAAACAATGGGGCACTTTTAGGGTTAATCGAAACTTGTATTTGG
>ERZ1034952.1571-NODE-1571-length-18242-cov-57.546269_pt1 | contig 18242 bp, 28 predicted proteins | sample MGYA00520625_ERZ1034952 | MGnify/ENA primary metagenome ERZ1034952 (study PRJEB33766, sample SAMN09781773) | gut metagenome | biome: gut microbiome | host: Homo sapiens | place: Madagascar | study: EMG produced TPA metagenomics assembly of the PRJNA485056 data... | reverse complement strand
AGGTGCGTTATGGACGAAGAAATTAAATGCTGTAAATTTTGCAATCATTTTAACAGAGCGGTAGACCATTGCAATGAAAATGACATCGATATTAAGCAACCATACTTTGAATGGTGCTTTAGTTACGAATCTGTTAAATGAAAAAAGCCGACTGCATAAAAATACAGCCGGCAAGGTGTGATACACCCTATCGCAAATTGATTGTATCACACTTGAATATAAAAATCAAGGAGTGATTAAGTATGTCAAAGTACAAAAACACAGAAACAATGAAAATAGCAGAGGCGGCAAAGCTAATGCATAAAAACCCATGCTTTATTCGGCAAGGCATTATTGACGGACGATTAGAATTCGGTCGTGCCGTTTGCAGTAATGGCAGATGGAATTTCTATATCAACAGAAATAAATTTTTTGAAGTTACAGGTATTCAGCCTGTCGAGGAGGACGAAGATGGAAAGATGTAATTATTGCCCACTGCGTAACCACTGTTTAACACAGAAAAAGGAAACCGATACCCGTGCGACATGATAAGGCGATACAATGCAAGCTTGTTATTACCACCACAATATGTTGAGAGGAGCGCATTTTGATGAATAAGAATAAAAGAATGGTTTTCGGTATTGTCGGCGGTGCTTTATATATGCTTGGTTTTATTGTTGACGATACTGATATTTTAGTTCAGTTAATAACAACTGTTTTAATGCTTTGCGGCTTTATTATGATTATCATTGCATTTCTTCTGCTCGCAATCGACCTTGAAGAAAAAGAAGCTAAACAAGAGTACACAGAGCCGTTTATTGATGAATACAGCGAATTTGATAACTGTATATTTGATGATAGACAAAGTGGTTGGTATGCGTGTTTAAGCATTGCAGAGGGTACATATGAAAAAAACTACAAATCGTGAGGAATGGCTCAAAGAACGCAAAAAGGGAATAGGTGCAAGCGAGGCAAGCTGTATCATCGGCGTAAATCCTTGGAAAACGAATGTTGAACTGTGGCAAGAAAAAACAGGACAGCGAGAGCCTGAGGATATAGGCGATAAAGATTGCGTTATGTATGGCAAAAAAGCCGAAGAACTTGTAAGAGGGCTGTTTGAGCTTGATTATCCGGGTTATAAGGTTGAATATGACGAATTTGGAATGATTGCTAACAGACCGAATGAGCCATGGCTTTTTGCAACCTTAGACGGTCACATTATCGGAGGTAATAAGAACGGCGTACTTGAAATTAAAACAACTACCATTCAGCAGTCAAGCCAATGGGAGCATTGGAACGGACAAGTACCTGATTATTACTACACGCAAATTTTGCATCAATTTCTTGCAACAGGATACGATTTTGCAATATTACGTGCCGATATTCGTTATTACAAAGGTACAGAGCTACGCCATACTGTGAGAGATTACTATTTTGAGCGTGACAATGAGCAGATTAAGGCAGATATGGAATATCTGTTACATAAAGAAAAAGAGTTTTGGAATTGCGTTCAAACTCGAAAATCACCAAATTTAATATTACCTGAAATATGAAAGGAAAACATTATGGAATTTAATTTATCTACCGACATTGAACAGTCAATACCGAATGCTATTGTATTCAATTTTGAGGAGTTAAAGGCTGAACTATCCGAAAAAATTAAGCCTTATGAAACTCTTGCAGTAACCGAGGATGATTTAAAGTCTGCAAAGAGTGACAAGGCAACGCTTAATAAGCTAAAAAAGGCTTTAAATGACAAAAAGGTTGAGGTGAAAAAAGAGTACATCTCACCGCTTGAAAACTTTGAAAAACAAGTCAAAGAACTTGTTGAAATTATCGACAAAGGCGTAAATAACATTGATACGCAGGTTAAGGACTTTGAAAAGAAAGAGGTTGATGAAAAGCTAAAAGAAATTGCAAGCTTTTATGTTGAAGAATTTCCTGACTATTACGAGGTACTCAAACTTGAAAAAGTTATACCAAATAAATGGCAAAACAAGACCTGTAAGCTTGAAACAATCAAACAGGAAATAAGAGATAAGGTGTTTAAGTTTGAGAATGACATCAAGGTAATTAAGGCAATGAAACTTGAATGCGAGGAGCAAATGCTTGATGCCTATATTGAAACGCTTGATATGTCGGCAGCTCTTCAAAAGAAGCACGAATTTGAAGAAAGGCAAAATGCCCTCAAAAAAATGAATAAAAGTGAGCCGGCAAAGGAAGAAATAGCTTCGACGGCTGAAACGGTGCAGGAACAGTCACCACAGCCGCCAAAACAAGCAGTTAATCAGCAGGCAACTAAAACTATTGATGTTCGTTTTTATGACACAACCGAGGAATTTCGCAAGGCTATGAAAACACTCACAACACAATATAACATCAGATACGGCAATGTACCGAAAGGAGAATAATAATGGCAAACTCACTTGTTAAGACTAAGAAAAAGTTTAGCGTAGCTATTCAAGAAGATAAATATAAGGCACTTATCAACAATACTCTCGGCAACCCTAAAAAGGCAGAAAGGTTTATTGCGGCAATCTCTTCAGCTGTTGCAATTAACCCTGCATTACAGGAATGTGATGCTAATTCAATTATCACAGCTGCTTTGCTTGGCGAAACACTTAACCTTTCACCAAGTCCTCAGCTCGGTCAATATTATCTTGTTCCTTACGATACTAAGAACGGTAAAATTGCGCAGTTTCAGCTCGGATATAAAGGCTATATTCAGCTTGCCATTCGTTCGGGCTATTATGAAAGGCTTAATGTAGTTGAAATCAAAGAGGGCGAACTCATGTCCTACAACCCTCTTGATGAAGAAATCAAGGTGTCACTTATAACTGACGAGGAAGAGAGGGAAAATACCCCTACAATCGGCTACTACGCAATGTTTCGCTATCATAACGGCTTTATCAAGTCAATGTATTGGAGCAGAAACAAAATGGAGGCTTTTGCTCTTAAATATTCTAAGGGTTATCGCAAAAAGTCAGGCTATACCTTTTGGGAAAAAGACTTTGATGCCATGGCGAGAAAGACCATGCTTCGTCAGCTTATAAGTAAGTGGGGCATTATGAGCATTGAAATGCAAAAGGCACTTGACAGCGATATGGCTGTTGTTAATGAGGACGGTACAGTTGATTATATCGACAGCGACTACGAAGAAGATAATTCTTCACCAAGCAATGTTGAAACGCCGAGCGAGAACGATACAACAGTTGTTGAAAGCAATGCCGATATTGAGAACGACCCACTCGCATAGGTGACATTATGGATGAGGCAGTCGGATATGTCACCGATATTGTTGAAAATGAAAGCTTTAGCTTGATTGTTCCGTTTGAAAAGACCTACTTACTCGACAAAAGACAAATAACCGAATGTTCTGTCCGTATTGACGACGGACGGAGCATATCGGCATTACAGCGTAAACATATTTATGCAACCTTTAACGATATAGCAAAGTACACAGGATATACACCTGATGAAACAAAGCAGGTTATGAAATATTCATATATTGCTTTAACCGGGCAAAAAGAATTTTCACTCTCTGATTGCTCAATGACCGTTGCGAGAGATTTTCTTGAATATCTTATCGAATTTTGCATTGAAGAGGGAATACCGACCAAAGACAACTTAATTGAGCGAAGCCCTGATATATCAAGGTATATTTACTGCTGTCTTGCAAATAAGACTTGCTGTATTACAGGCGAAAAAGCAAAGGTGCAACTTCACCATGTGGATGCAGTAGGTATGGGCAGAAACAGAAAAGATATTATTCATCTCGGTATGCGTGTAATGCCGTTAAGGTGGGATTTACACGCCGAAGCACATAGAATAGGGCAAAAGTCTTTTGATGAAAAATATAAGGTTTTCGGCATCAAGCTTGATGAATATTTATGTAAGATTTGGAAGGTGAAATACAAATGATTAACTCCGTTGTCCTTATGGGCAGATTAACATACGAACCTGAATTGAAATCAAGTCAAAGCGGCATTCCTGTTATTCGTTTTCAAATGGCTGTTGACAGAAATTATCAGTCACAGGGACAGGAAAGACAGGCTGACTTTATTGATGTAGTTGCTTGGCGCCAAACTGCTGAATTTATTTCTCGTTATTTCCACAAGGGTTCAATGATTGCTGTCGAGGGTTCAATCCAGACAAATAATTTCACAGACCGTGACGGTAACAAGAGAAAATCCGTAGAGGTTGTTGCTAATCAGGTTTCTTTTTGTGGCTCAAAGGCAGAAACTCAGGGTGCAAATCCTGCTTTTTCACAGCCGGCACCGAGCTACTCAACAGCTGATAATTCGGACTTTGAAGAAATTGTCGATGATGACGACGATTTACCGTTTTGAGAGGTGAAACTATGAGCAGAATAGCAAAGCAAAAAAACAGAATTATTGGTTATATTGAAGAATACGGAAGCATAACGGTCAAAGAGGCTCAGGAACACCTCGGAATAGGCGACCCACGCAAGCGTATAAGCGAATTGAGAGAAAAAGGCTATCCTATATCGGATGAATGGGAAAACGGCATAAATCGCTTTGGAGAGCATTGTAGGTATAAGCGTTATTACATGAAAGAAAGTTGATGTTATGGAGGGTTGGATTAAATTATATCGTAAGTTGGCTGATTGGGAATGGTATGACAATCCTGTTGTTTTTAAAGTTTTTATCGACCTGTTATTAAATGCAAATCATCAAGATAACTGTTGGCACGGACAGGTTATAAAAAGAGGCTCTCTCGTTACTTCTGTTGCATCAATAGCAAGCAGAAACGGACTGTCTACACAGCAAGTAAGAACGGCTTTAAAGCATTTAGAAAAAACAGGCGAAATTAACAAACAATCAACAAACAAAAACACCTTGATAATAGTGCTTAATTACACGGTTTATCAAGACTTTACAAGTGTTAGTGATACTCAATCTAACAATCAACTAACAAACAGTCAACAAACAAATAACAAACAAATAACAACAAACAAGAATGTAATAATGAAAGAATGTAATAATGATATATTTACTAACTTACTTACTTGCGAAAAATCGAGCTTTGATTGGTCGCAATATGACGAAGAAGAAATGACCGAATATTATCCCGGTACAGCATTAACAATAGCTGAATACGATAAACTATACTCGCTTATCAGCCCTTGTGCACTTAATGAGTATTGCAAAAAAATAGAACGATACTCCAAATGTAAAGAACCGTTTAAAACGATTTTGCAATGGGCGATTAAGGACGGCAATGTCAAAGACCCGGAAATTTTTAAATGAAAGGAAAAAGTAAATGAACAGTATTCAATTTTTTATTGACGGTGAGCCTAAAGGAAAGGCTCGACCGAGAGTTACAAAAACTCATACATATACACCTCAGTCAACGGCTGAATACGAAAAGCTTGTTGCTTTAAGTTATCGAAATGAAGCCAAAGGCAAAACGTTCGGTGATAAGCCGATTTATCTTGATATAAATGCCTTTTTCAGTATTCCAAAAAGGACAAGCAGAAAAAATCGTGAACTGATGGTGAAAAACAAAATCTATGCGACAAAAAAGCCTGATGCTGACAACATTATAAAAATTATCGCTGATGCTTTAAATGGTGTTGCCTATAACGATGATAAGCAAATAGTTATGTGCAGCTGTGGAAAATACTACACAGATGGCGAGCCGTTTGTATGCGTTTACATTCAGGAAATTTAAAGAAAGGTAAAAGCGATGTGGTGTCGGCTCTTTTATGAATGTGGTTTTTATATGTAGTAGAGGAATACCTCGAGCAACTATTTTTTTCCGTTGATACTGATATCTTAAAATTCCAAATTATTTTTTTATACGCAAAAAAGTCAATGTGTGTAGTAGGCGTTGACTTTCCACCTCTACATATCAGACCGACACACATCGGGCAATTATTATGAATTATCAAGAATTTATTGCATCTAAGCAGTTAAAGGCTGTAAATGCAGGATTTGATATAAATATTGATGAACTTAACAGCAATATGTTTGAGTGGCAAAAAATGCTTGTTAAGTGGGGATTAAAGAAAGGTAAATGTGCTTTCTTTGAGGATTGCGGACTTGGTAAGACTATTCAACAGCTTGTATGGGCTGACGAAACAAGAAAATACAGTAATAAACCCTCACTTATTCTTGCACCGCTTGCGGTTGCTGAACAAACAAAACTGCAAGGTGAGAAATTCGGCGTTGAAGTAAATATATGCGAATTTCAAGCCGATATAAAAAATACCGCAGTCAATATTACGAATTATGAAAAATTACATAATTTTGATTGCAAATCATTCGGCAGCGTTGCGCTTGACGAAAGCTCAATATTAAAGAATAGCATCGGAAAAGTGAGAACACAGTTAATTGACGAGTTTAAATATACACCGTTTCGCTCCTGTTGGTCTGCAACGCCTGCACCTAATGACTATATGGAACTTGGCAATCACAGCGAGTTTTTAGGCATTATGGGATATTTTGAAATGCTTGCAACATTCTTTGTTCACGATGGCGGCGATACTTCAAAATGGCGACTTAAAGGTCATGCTGTCGAGAAGTTTTGGGATTGGATAGCATCGTGGGCGGCAGTAGTGCCAAATCCTAATGTATTAGGTTTTTATGACGAAAGGTATTCTTTGCCTCAGCTTATTGTGCATCAGGTAACCGTTGATGCCGAAATTGAAGATGACGGCGGACAAATGCTCTTATTTCCGTCAACCACGCAGACATTACAGCAGAGAAGTCAAGCAAGAAAAGACAGCCTAAATGAAAGAGTTAAGGCGGCTTGCGAGCTTGCTAATTCAACCGATGAACAGGTACTTGTATGGTGTGATTATAACGCCGAAAGCGAGTTATTAAAGAAAAATATTAACGGAGCTGTTGAGGTTAAAGGTTCTGACAGCGATAAGCATAAGGTTGATGCAATGCTCGGTTTTGCAAACGGTGATATTCGTGTTCTTGTTTCTAAGCCGTCTATATGCGGTTATGGAATGAATTGGCAAAACTGCAATAAGGAAATATTCGTAGGCTTATCAGATAGTTTTGAAAAGTATTATCAGGCAATTCGTAGGTGTTGGCGCTTCGGTCAAACAAAGCTTGTTGATGCTTATTTGATAGCAAGTAAAGCTGAGGGTGCGGTTAAAGATAATATTGAGCGTAAACAAATGCAAGCTACTAAGTTTATGAATGAACTGTCGGAGAGAACAAAAGACATTTTGATTGCCGAAATTAACAATGCAACAAAAATGACAGAAAACTATATAGCAACAGAAAGGATGAGTGTTCCGCAATGGATGATAAGTGCATAAAACAATATGTTGATGACAGAATGGCGCTTTATAACGGTGACAGCGCCGTAGTTTTAAAAGGTATTCCGAGCAATTCCGTACATTTTATGATATATTCGCCGCCGTTTGCAAGCCTTTACACTTACAGTAACAGCGAAAGAGATTTAGGCAACTGCAAAGACTTGGAAGAGTTTTACACTCAGTTTAAGTTTATTGTTGACGAATTATACAGAATACTTATGCCGGGAAGAATTATGGCAGTACATTGTATGCAACTTCCGACAACAAAAGGCAGAGACGGTTTTATCGGACTTCAAGATTTTAGGGGTGATTTAATTAGGCTGTTTCAAAAAGCAGGTTTTTATTATCATTCCGAGGTTAATATTTGGAAAGACCCTGTTGTGCAAATGCAGAGAACAAAGGCACTTGGGTTGTTACATAAGCAAATCAAAAAGGACAGTGCGATGAGCAGGCAAGGTTTATCTGAATACTTGGTGGTAATGCGTAAACCCGGTGACAACCCTGAGCCTATTTCACATACAAATGATACATTTCCTGTGAGTGAATGGCAGAAATACGCAAGTCCTGTTTGGATGGATATAAACCCATCAGACACACTTCAATCAAAATCATGCCGTGATGATAAAGACGAAAAACATATATGCCCCCTGCAATTATCAGTAATTCGCAGAGCTATTGACCTTTGGAGCAATCCTAATGAAACAGTATTAACACCGTTTCTTGGCATAGGCTCGGAGGCTTACGTGGCTCTTGAAAAAGGCAGAAGAGCAATAGGTGTTGAACTGAAAACTACTTGGTTTGAACAAGCTGTAAGAAATTGTAAAGGTGCGGTTACCGAATCAACGCAGATTTCTTTTGAGGGTTAAGAATATGAGAATTGTAGTTATTATTCTTGCTGTATTTATAATCGTATTAGGGTGTATGTGTTGGAAATTACTCCAAGATAACGCATCGCTTACAATTATGAACTTGATACACCAAGAAACGGAAAAGGAACTAAAAGAAAGGTTGAAAGATAATGAGACAACTAAACTTTCTTGACGAATTGATTATTGATAATTTCGCAGGCGGCGGTGGTGCTTCCTGCGGAATTGAACTCGCAACTGGGCGACCTGTTGACATAGCTATTAACCATGACCCGGACGCTATTGCAATGCACAAGGCTAATCATCCATATACTCGCCATTATCAAGAGAGCGTATGGGATATTAACCCAAAGGAAATATGTCAAGGTCATAAGGTCGGACTTGCTTGGTTTTCGCCGGACTGCAAGCATTTCAGTAAGGCTAAAGGCGGCAAGCCTGTTGATAAGAATATAAGAGGACTTGCGTGGATAGTCCTCAAATGGGCAGGAACGGTAAGACCGAGGGTGATTATTCTTGAAAATGTTGAGGAGTTTCAAACTTGGGGTCCTGTTCGCAAGGGCAAGCCTGTTAAGTCTAAGCAGGGACAAACCTTTGAGCGTTGGAAAAGTCAGCTTGCGGCGCTCGGATATGAAATTGAGCATAGGGAGTTGAGAGCTTGCGACTATGGTGCGCCGACTATAAGAAAGCGATTCTTTCTTGTTGCAAGGTGTGACGGTGAACCTATAGTTTTCCCGAAGCCTACACACGGCGACCCAAATAGCGAAGAAGTTAAGAGTGGCAAGCTTAAGCCGTGGAAAACCGCTGCCGACTGTATAGATTTTTCTTTGCCTGCACAAAGCATATTTGAACGCAAAAAGCCACTTGTAACGAATACTTTAAGGCGAATTGCAAGAGGGCTTGACAAATTTGTGATTAAGGAAGAAAAGCCATTTATCATTCCTATAGGTTACGGTGAGCGAAGAGGTCAAAAGCCACGCTTGCAGGATATAGACAAGCCACTTACAACGATAGTAAGCAGCTGTAAGCAATATCTTGTATCGCCTGCACTTATTCAATATCACAGTGAAACGGCTAAATCGGAAGTGAGAGGTCAGCGAGTTAATCAGCCTCTTTTTACCGTTGATAGCACTCCGAGATATGCTCTTTTTACACCGTATCTTTCTAAATACTTTGGCGGTGTTGTCGGAAGCAAAATTGATAAACCATTACCAACCATTACGGCAATAGACCATAATTCGCTGACAATGCCGTATTTAACTCAGTATTACGGCGGCGCCGACCATGCTAACAGCGTATTAAACCCTTTGCAAACAGTAACTGTTAAACCTCGCCATTTCTTATGTGAAAGCTATCTGACAATATTACGCAAAAATATGGACTGTAAGGCAATAAATGAGCCGATTCCAACTATAACAGCACACGCTAATCATTTTGCAAAGACTGATGTTTATTTAAAAGAGTACGACGGCGACAACCTCGGACATTGGAACGAGATAAGAGAGTTGCTCAACACCTACACAGATTGGAATATATCAACTAATCAGGTGCTTATTTTCTGCATTAACGGAGTTGAGTATTTTATATCCGATATAGGACTGAGAATGCTACAACCGAAAGAACTTTATAAGGCACAGGGCTTCCCGGATGATTACATAATTGATAAGGATTGCAACGGCAAGGAATACAACAAAACAAAGCAAGTGGCGAGGTGCGGCAATGCTGTGCCGCCGCCGTTTTCAAAAGCGCTTGTTATGGCAAATTGTAAATGGCTGTGTGATAAATCTTGCGACGATATGAAAGAATTTAACGCAGTAGCAGCAGGGTGAGGTGATTTGATGATATTTTTAGAAAAAGGCAATTTCTATTTAGGTCGTGGAATAGTTGACAATAATGGGAATGTAACTGAACAGACCGAGCCTAAATTTGTGAGTGATGATAGCGGTACTTGCGTTATTGTCGGTGTACTCGATTCTAAAACAAAGGAGCAGGTCGGAAAAGCGGATATTTTCGGCGATTTTAACGCAACAGGATACTTGAAAAAGGTTCTTGAATTGTTAGCGCCCGAAAGAACAATTGATATTCCAAATTTTAAAAGGATATTTGCCGCTGCATTTAATGACGATATAAATATATGCGATTACTGTAATGAGTTTCAATGCAATAATTGCATTGTTTCCAAATGGAAAGAAGAGTGTCAGAGGTGATGAAAAATGAAAACTCATAAAATCAAACTTCTTATGAATTTCTGTGATGATGTTTTATCAGGAGATAAGAGATTTGAAATTCGAGAAAATGACCGAGGTTATCAAAAAGGCGACAGGGTTGTTTTTCAGCCTTATGAGCCAAGCGACCCGTTTGTAAAGCACCCTATAACCGACAAAGTATATGAAATAACCTATGTTCTTAACGGTTGGGGTCTTAAAAACGGATATGTGGTATTTGGAATCAGGGAGGTAAAAAATGACTTGTGAAGATAGCGTTAAATGGCTCGAAAGCCTAAAAAAAGCGATAGGACAAAACCAATATCAAGGCTTGTGGCACTATGAACAAGCGTTAGCAGAAACTATTGAATTGTTGCAAAGCGACAGGCTTGTTGAATTGCCAAATATAAAAATAGGGCAAGAACTATTTTATATTGACCAATATGAAAAACGAGTAAAAAGTGATATCGTATCAAAATTAACTTTTGAGGAAAACGATTTAGGAATTGATACAGGCGTATGGAGCGAAGGTTACGGTTTCTCAATGTTTTTCAGCGATGTTGGAAAAAATATATTTCTTACTGAACAAGAAGCGGAAGCAAAGTTGAAGGAGCTTAACAATGGAACAACCTAAAAATCAGTATTGCCGATATTGTGCAAATGCTCTTGATTATAATGGTGAGTGTACCGATTTCATTTGTACGGCAAAAGCACCCTGCGGAGATAATGGCGCAGGTAGATTTTATGATGCCGCCAAAGCAAAAAGACCTAATAAATGCAAAAACTTTGAGTTTCTGAACGCCGATATATTCAGACAAGATGAAAATGGTAATTTTGCAGAATATAAGCCGAGAGCACATAAGCCAAGGCCAAAAAGTGATTATGAACAAATGAAATTTGGAGGTTAAAGGAGTTAAACAAAAATGATTGATGAAACTTTAGAACTTACACTTGACGAAGTGGAATTCATAATTGCGTTCATTTGCAATCACGAATGGAGGGATATACCCGAAATATTAAAAAGTGAAATTCTACCGAAGTTAGAAAATTTCTGTAATGAATGTTATTAATCAAAGGAGTTAGAAAAATGAGCAAATATGAAATTAAAGCTGACGGTTGCGATTACGGCATTTATGAAAATGGCAATTTAAGACTTTTTGTTAATTCACAAGCAAACGCTTTGTTAATCAAATATGTTCTTGAACAAGACTTAAAGCATAAAGTTGTTATCAATGACTTGTTAAAGTTTAAGGATAAACCTAAGCATAAGTTAAGGGCAATGACTATAAGCGAATGGTGCGACCCAAAGAAATGCCCCAAATGTGAATACCACTATGGAGCTTTTTATTGTGCTTATTCAATTTTTAATGGGTTAAATCGAGGACAAAACAAAAGTAAGCCTTATAAAAAAAGAAACGGCAAATACATACTTGTTGAGGTAACTAACGATGCTTGAAGTGATTTACAGGATTTATGAGGTCGCTGACGAAGAAACCGCCGCAAAAAATCGTGAAAACGATTTAGGTTTTGGTTTGTTTTCTTCAACAAGTAAAGCGGAAAATACTGAAATTCTTATGGACTGCCTAATCTGTGACAGTCGGGAGCAATTCAAAGAAATAATTAAAGAACAGTATGGGCAAGCGATTGCTTTTCGTTACTCAAAAAAATTAAAAGCAGGAGATTTGTACTGCGTTATCATCGGTGAGCATTGTTACAACACAGAACGATATTTCAATAAAGTCACTTTTAGTTGCGACTGTTGCGGTGCAACCGTAGAAACTTACTACGGTAGTGCAATCTATTTCTCTGACTATGAAATCAGAAATAGATTTTATGGTATAGAAGAATATGCAAAAAAGCGTTTTTGCTGTTACAAATGTAAACAAGTATATGATGAGCGAGAACACGCAAAATTACGCCCCGATGATGAACAAGAATTTTATATTCAAAGAGATATGTTTACAGAGGATATATCCGGCTATATCTATAAAATCTCGAAGAAGTCAACAGGCGAATTTTATATCGGGCAAACAATGTATGCACCTGTTTTTCGTTGGGGTCAACATTTGAAAACAGAAAGATTTCCTATCAAGAATATTACAGATTACAAGTTTGAGGTTATAGAGATTGTTCCGAAAACTGAAAACATTTTGGAACGAGAAAAATATTATATTCAAAAATTCTATAAAGAAAACCCGGAAAAATCCTTGAATATAATGTGTACTGCAAATTTAAACCCTGAACAGTTACAATTTGATGAGGTGAAAGAATGAGAGAAATATTATTCAGAGCAACGGATTTGTCAGGTGTTAATAATCGTTCTTGGATTTTTGGCAGTTTAGATACAACTGAAAATGAATATACAATAATGATTTACCCCGACAGATTTGGTAACAAGTGCAGAATTTTTGTTGACCCTAAAACAGTAGGACAATATACAGGCTTGACCGATAAAAACGGCAAAAAGATATTTGAGGGCGACATCGTAACTATGCCGAAATATGGTGGAGGCAGACATAAAAGTGTTATTTATTTTAAAAACGGCAAATTTGCTGTTGACGGCTCAAACTATAATTTTAAGGATATTTGCTCGAAGAATATGGAAGTCATCGGCAACATACACGATAACCCCGAATTGTTGGAGGTAGAGAAATGAGAATACAAGAAGCATTGGAAATTTTTGAAAATGTAAGACCACAGGGAAATAGAATAATTAATGAAGCTTTAAATACTATTAAGACTGCTGTAAAAAAGCAGATACCTAAAAAGCCGATTTCTTTTAAGAGAACTGCACACGATTTTCAAACTGAATTTTGCAAACATAGTGGAAAGTCTTGCGAATATATTAAAACTTATAATCACGAGTACAAATACACAAGTTATAAATGTCCTTGTTGTGAACATTTAATTTCGGACGGAACCCCAAGTTACTGTTGGAATTGCGGACAGGCTTTAGATTGGAGTGTGGAAGAATAATGAAACTAAAAATAATTGAATGTGATGTATGTCATAAAGACATTACGAATGCAAGGATAAGATATAAATTCAAACGCCGTAATAACTATTTTACACAATTTTATGAGCCTGACCCACCCGAATGGACAAGACTTGATATGTGCGAGAGTTGTTTTAGAGGACTTCAACAATTTATAAGAAATGAAACTGTCAGACAATCGACAGGAGGTAAGCAATGACACTTAAAGAGCTTGAAGAGTATTCGGTTATAGCAAATCAAATACAATCATTTCGCAATGAGTATATACCCTCGTTCATTAAAGGTGTTGATACAACTAAAAGCAATGTTCAAAACTTTAATATAGCCGACAGCACAGCCGATACAGCCTTTGAAATGCTTGAAATCAATCAGTTTATTAAAGACGAGTATAAACGGCTGTGTGAAAAGCTAAAAGCCCTGAACGATTACATAAACAGTATTGATAACGAGGTGGTAAAGGCTATTGTTATTCAACATTGTTGTTTTGGCAAAAGCTTTGAGGAAGTAGGGTGGACTTTGCATTACTCATCAAAGCAATGTAAAAGAATGCTTAAATCTTATTTGTATAATTAAAAAGATGTCCAAAATGTCCACTTTTGTCCACTTTTGTCCTCTTGAAGTTATCTAAATGATGTGATATTATATACTTATAAAATTATATAAATCCCCTTGAAGCAGTGAGTTGAAATATACTCGCTGCTTATTTTTATGCGAGTGATTAAATGGGAAAGGATGAAAATGTAAGGACACTTTGCTATAAGTGTAAACAAAATTATGAAAGTGCAGGCTATAAGCTGAAAAGCATTAAGACAAAATGTAAAACAAATTGTGATTATTGCGGACGGCTTGGCTTTGATTATAGAATAAGCGAAAGGAGTAAGCTTTATGGCAAAAGGTAAATATGAATATTGGCTGACCGATGAGGGCTTGCTCCAAATCGGTGGATGGGCAAGAAACGGTTTGACCGATGAACAAATCGCTCATAATATGGGAATATGCAGAGATACTTTGATACAATGGAAAAAGAAATTCCCCGACATTTCCTACTCCTTAAAAGTTAATAAGGAAGTTGCCGATATTCAAGTTGAAAATGCGTTATTTAAAAAGGCATTAGGTTTTAAGGCAGTTGATATTATATATGAGCAAGTGAAAAATGCTGATACAGGCGAGTATGAGTTTATGCCGGTAAAGAAAACCGAACGAGATGTACCACCTGATACAACCGCCCAAATCTTTTGGCTTAAAAACCGTAAGCCTGATGTTTGGAGTGACAGAAAGGATGTTACTTTAAACGGAAAAGTTAATACCGTTGCGGAAATGACGGATGAAGAACTTGAAAAAAAGATTGCAAGCATTGAGAAAGAACTTGGCATTACAAATGAATAATGCAGAAAAGTTAAATTCACTTGAAGAACTTTTAAAGCTAAAAAATGAACTGAAAATACGAAATGCAAGAAAATCATTCTTTGCATATTGCAATCAAAAAGCAAGTGACTTTTATAAGCCTAATCGCTTATTCCTTGTTGACTTCTGCAATCAACTTCAAGATTTTTATAATTCTGATGATGAGGTGTTTATAGTTAATATGCCGCCTCGTCACGGCAAATCAAGAACGATAGGCTGTTTTGTTGAATGGGTACTCGGTCAAAATCAAAGTGAAAAGATAATGACAGGCTCATATAACGAAACACTTTCAACGAATTTTTCTAAAACCGTAAGAGATACCATAGCCGAGGAAAAAGGCGATAACACGAAAATTGTTTATTCCGATATATTTCCTAATGTGAAAATCAAAAAAGGTGACGGCGCTATGAATATGTGGTCGCTTGAAAACGGATATAACAATTATCTTGCAACTTCACCGACAGGTACAGCTACAGGCTTTGGTGCATCAATTATGATTATAGATGACTTGATTAAATCATCTATGGAAGCATACAACGCAGATGTGCTTGAAAAACATTGGCAATGGTTTACTAATACAATGCTTTCAAGACTTGAAGAACACGGCAAAATCATTATTGTAATGACAAGGTGGCATAGTCTTGACCTTGCAGGCAGAGCCTTAGAACATTACCAAAATATCGGTGTTAAGGTAAGGCATATATCGTATAAGGCGAAACAGGATGACGGCACAATGCTTTGTCCTGAGGTGTTGTCGCTTAAATCATACGAAAACAAGATAAAAGCAATGGGTGCTGACATTGCATCAGCTAACTATCAGCAAGAGCCTATCGATATTAAAGGCAGATTATACAGTAACTTTAAAACTTACGATAAACTGCCACTTGACGGCACAGGCAAGCCATTGTTTACGGATATACGTAACTATACCGATACAGCTGATGAGGGTAGTGACTACCTATGCAGTATATGTTACGGTGTCTACAACAAAGAAGCATATATCCTTGATATTTTATATACTAAGGACGGTATGGAAATAACCGAGCCGGCGACGGCAAAAATACTCATTGATAATAAGGTCAGAAATGCCGATATTGAAAGTAATAACGGTGGCAGGGGATTTGCTCGAAGTGTAAAAAGGATAATTGAGGAAAAATACCATAGTAATTATTGTAATATCCGACCTTTTCATCAGTCGCAAAATAAGAATGCGAGAATATTGTCTAACAGCACTTGGGTAATGGAACATATTTACTTTCCGACTAATTGGAAAGACAGATTTCCTGATTTCTACGATTCAATGGTAAAGTATCAAAGAGAGGGTAAAAACGCTCACGATGATGCACAGGATGCTATAACAGGTGTTGCAGAAAAATGCAATGCAAAAAGTAATTTTAGTTTTGATTAAGAGCAGAGGTTAGCGCCTTTGCTCTTTTTGTTTGGGGTGATAAAATATATGTTATTTAATTTCATAGCAAATGAAGATGCTTACGATAGACTGATTAGAGAGAATGCAACAGAACAGTTAACCGATAAGCAGTTTATTGAAAGAGAAATACGCAGATTTAAAATATCAATTAAGCGCCACGAAATGTATTGTGGCGAAAATTACTACAAAGGCAAGCAAGATATTTTGCGTAGGAAAAGAACGGCGATAGGTGAGGGCGGTAAGCTTGAAAGTGTGGATAATCTGCCTAATAATCGAATAGTTGATAATCAGTATCAAAAAATGGTAGACCAAAAGAATAATTTTCTTTTAGGCAATCCTATTACTGTTCAAGGCGATAATGAAGAATATATCAAGCTTCTGCAACAGCAATATTTTAACGCAAAGTTTTGCAGAACGCTTATAAACTGCGGTAAGGATTTAATTAACTGCGGTATTGGGTGGCTTTTTCCTTGCCATAATCAATTTGGCGAGCTTTATTTTAAGCGAATTAAGCCGTATGAACTTATACCCGGTTGGAAAGATGCCGAGCATACCGAGCTGGACTATATGATACATATTTATCCTGTAGTGGTTTATGAGAAAAATTCAAGCGAGGATAAGGTAATAGAAAGGGTTGAGGTATGTGATGAGGGCGGTATAACATACTTTGAATTAACGGACGGCGGCAGTCTTATACCTGTTGCGCCTTTCCATTCAAATTATTTTGCTATGACTGACTGTGACGGCGTAACAACCGAATATAATTGGCTGAAAATACCTTTTATACCGTTTAAGTTCAACGCTGAGGAAACACCACTGATAAGAAGAACAAAATCATTGCAGGATGCGATTAATACTATCGAATCTAATTTTCAAAATGCAATGGAAGAGGATGTAAGAAATACTATCCTTGTTCTTGTTAATTATGACGGAACAGACCTCGGCGAATTTAGGCGTAACCTTGCAACCTACGGCGCTGTTAAGGTTAATACTGCTGACGGTGGCGGCGGTGATGTTCGTACACTTCAAATTGAAGTGAAAGCTGAAAACTATAAAGCAATCTTGGATATACTAAAAAAAGCCTTGATTGAGAATGCTATGGGCTATGATGCTAAGGACGATAGGCTCGGCGGTAATGCTAACGAACTTAACATTCAGTCAATGTATTCGGATATCGACCTTGATGCTAACGGTACTGAAATTCAGCTACAAGCTGCTTTAGAGGAAATGCTTTGGTTTATAAATGCACATTTATATAATACTAATGTAGGCGATTTCAGCAATGAAACCGTCGATTTTATTTTCAACAGAAATGTGATGATTAACGAAAGTATTATTATCGAGAATTGTCAGAAGTCACAGGGTGTTATTTCGGACGAAACAATTATTGCTAAGCATCCATGGGTGGATGACCCTCAAAAAGAGCTTGAACGCATTGAAGAGGAAAAGCAAAAGAACATTGAGCAGTATAGCAATGCCTTTAATAACAATCAAGATGACAACACAAATGATAATAGCGACGGTGATGAATAATGCCGAAGAAAAACCGAGAGTATTGGCAAGAAAGATATGAGCAGCTTGAAAAGTCAGCGCATTTGTATTCATTAAGTACATACGCTCAAATTGAGCCTGCATTCAAACAGGCACAAATGGAAATACAAAAGGATATTGATGCTTGGTACGGCAGAATTGCCGTTAATAACAATGTAACATTGCAAGAGGCTAAGAAGCTTTTAACGGCTGATGAATTGGCAGAGTTCAAGTGGGATGTAAACGAATACATTAAATACGGCAAAGAAAACGCTATAAATCATCAATGGGTTAAACAGCTTGAAAATGCTTCGTCTAAGTATCATATCAACAAGCTTGAAGCCTTAAAAATACGAACACAGCAAGCTGTTGAAAAGGCATTTGGCAATGAACTTGATGCCGTAGACAGTATGGCAAGAAAAGTTTATTCAAATTCGTATTATCATTCGATATTTGAAATGCAAAAAGGCTTTAATATGGGCAGAGAGATAGCCACTATTGATGAAAAGGCACTTGAAAAGATTATAACTAAGCCTTGGGC
>ERZ1034952.1570-NODE-1570-length-18247-cov-6.136159_pt1 | contig 18247 bp, 13 predicted proteins | sample MGYA00520625_ERZ1034952 | MGnify/ENA primary metagenome ERZ1034952 (study PRJEB33766, sample SAMN09781773) | gut metagenome | biome: gut microbiome | host: Homo sapiens | place: Madagascar | study: EMG produced TPA metagenomics assembly of the PRJNA485056 data... | reverse complement strand
CAAAGTAAGATAATCGGAAACGGGATCGCACGATTCTGTTTCTGTTTCGAAAATACATACTGCAGCAGGCAGAGGATCTCACCGTCCTTTGCCTGTTTTCTTTTTGCGGATGGCCTTCGAGATTTTGAACATTTTGTAAATTCTCAAATTTTAAGGTGTTAGAACACCCGATTTTTCGGCATGAAAAGTGAGGGGATGATTTTTTTGGTTGTAGTCCATAGGAATGCTGTATTGACAAAAAGACGGTGGACGCAGCACTCCGAAGTCTTGAAAAAGCGGGGCTTGTGAAAAAGAGAAAGCGCCGCAGACAGGACGGATCGAACACAATCAACGCTTACACGGTCAAGTTATTCCGGTAGTGTAATTTTTTCGTACAGGGTGGTGTAAGAAACGGTATAGCAGAACTATACCCATAGAACTAAACCCACTGAGTATATATTACAGCAGAAAAATAAATAAAGAGTAAATCTTTTCTCTGCCGAAACAGCCGCAGAAAACGCCCAGTATGCCGAGCAAATGGAAAATCGGGTAAACAACCGACCAAGCCGCACAAAGGCGAAATACGGCGCTGTAAACGGCGTGTACGCCCCTTTTTTCTTTTCTGCCGTGAAACCGAAAGTTCTGCATAAATCAGCCGTTATTTTTGAGGAATTACTCCTTATTCCGCAAAAATCGGCAGCGGCACGAAAATAAGCGGGAGAAAGCCGAGGGGTTGCGCTGCTTCCACTCGGCGGCTCACAGCGGACGGCAACGCCGACTGCCGGGGGCTTTGTGCGATATTTTGAAGCTGCTTATATAACTACGGTTTAGAGGTTGCTCCAATTTTATCCTCGCTGATTTAGGGGTTGCACTTTTTACAGCGAAAACAGCGGCATAAAAAGAAGAATTCCGGTCCTGTTATGGGCGGAATGTAAAAATACCGAACAGCCTTACGGCGGAGCGGAAAAACTCAAACTTCTGCCGGAAAGTAATATAAAAATACAATCGGATGATGAGTTTGATTCTAAAATTTTCAGGTGTCTGCAGCGAAGGACATTTCACAGTGTCTCGGAAAATAAAATAGTGCAAAGCAAAAAATATCGGATCGGTCGCATGAACTATATTGTCAATTCCTGCTTTGAAATTGAGCCGCAAAACACGGTTGACAACGGTATCCGATACCTTCTCGGAATGGAAATGCAGGACTGTAAGGTTTCTTGAAAAAGCGTCTGGGCTTTTCAACCGATTGAGTTAACAGTTTCCTCGTTTAGTTGTATAACAGGCTTGGACATGTTCCCTGAACTTCTTTCGAATGTTTTGTGTAGCGACTTCATTCTACTAAAGTTTTGTGAGCATGTCTATATCTTTTTGGCTCTTTTTTGTTTTTGCGAAAAATATTATACCTTATCGAAATGTATCAACGGAAGAACCGATTGAATTGTGTAATTTAAATCAGTAGATAGTAGAAAGTAGGGGCATACGAGAAAATTTCGTATGCCCTGATTTTTATTTCAATCTTGGATTTTCCAAATCGGTGAGATTCCAAATGGTTGCATCCAACCCGTGATTTTTGGGAAGTACCTCACAGCCGCAGCAGTTGATCTGCGAAAAGGTGTGACCTTCCGGAAGTACATATAGGTCGGTCAGGATTTGTTTTCCTCCTGCTTTTGAATCTGTATGTACGACACAACCAAATACATTTTCAAACTGATAGCCGACCGCAGCAGGATCATCTTGCGCAACAAAATAATATGCTTCTCCTATGATTACATGAGAAACAATTGCAGGGGGCGCAGTCAATGTGCTATCCAAAGCAGGCTTGCGTAGCGTGGCTTTAGAAAAAACATTTTTCACGGTAAACGGTTTTGCAGAAGCTTGTGCATTTCCGATCGCTCCGGAAAAATTGTTGGTGACGGTGTAATAATATTGTTCGGGATTGACAGAAAGTATTTGATAAGCGGCGCAATTTTCCATTCGGAATGTGCTGTCCATCATATTCGAAGAACCCAAAACGGTTCCCATATAGTTGTTTGCGCCATATCCGTTTTCCAAAGAAAGCGTTGAATCTGTTTCAACAAGAGAAATTGTGGTGGTAGTTTGATTGTTAGCATAAACTTTGCCGATTACGCCCCCGATACTTAACCATTGGGGGCGTCGATTTGCAGGAAAGTTTGCTGTAATCGTGGCATTCTTTATCGCAATGTTCGAGATAACAGAGATGCTTTGATAGGTTCTAACCGTACCACATAAAACGCCTACGCTATGCGTATCACCACTTTTGGTATCAGAAATCTGAATCGCTACACCATCAATTTTCATGTTTTGGATGGATGCATCTTGCACAGCAGCAAATAACCCGGAGTCGCAGTATACAGCTTTTCGACCTGTTGGATATTCATAAGAATAACGAATGGTCTGAGAGATTTTCAGATTTTTAATGGTATGTCCGTTCCCATTAAAATTGCCCATAAAGGCATGGATTCCGTCCCCGATGGGTGTCCATTCGATCTGATTCAGGTCGATGTCCTGCGCCAGAGCAACTGTTTTCCCAGAATAGGTTTCCTTGCCGGAATTCACGGTTTCTGCGAGATATGCGAGCTCTGCGGCGGATAGGATGCGATAAGGATCTTCGGCGGTTCCGCTTCCGCCGGAAAATCCACTTGCAACGGAACCATCCCAGACACGATTTGTCGTTCCCGAAGGCTCGGCTGTTGCGGTGGTAGAATCAGCGGGAGTTTCCGGATCCGATTTGGCGCAGCCCGTAAGCAGAGCGGAGAGCAGGAGTATGGCGGTCAGGGCTTTGGCGATTTTTTTCATAGCTATTCCTCCTAATGGTCTTGCGGCACGGCAGTCCTCCCTATAATATTCCGTGCGCTATAAGTTCATTTTATCATACTCCGGAGCGGTCGTCAAGTATGGGCGGGAATATTTGTTAGACTTTTGCGTTTTTTTCATTGACCCATTCAGAAAAATCCCTCATCCTGCAACAGGAATTTCTTTTTTGCGATATTTTTGCTTTTTTTGGCCCTGCGGAGCGTATTCCAAATTCGGGGAGAGAGCTTGTACAAGCCACTATATTCAGATCAAGATTTTGAACCAACTTGTTCTTGCGTACGTTCGCTCCAAGATGAGCCTTATCCTTGCCGATGAAAAGCGTGCAAGAGAGGAATTCCTCTGCCGTAACGAACAGCAGAACACTGCCGAAGCCAACGCCGACCGCAAAAAGCTGACACAATCCACGCGCCGCCTTGCCGAGCTTGACAAACTGATTGGTGCTGTCTATGAGGACAAGGTGCCGGGCAAGATTCCCGAAGAAGTCTGTATCCACCTGCTGGAAAAATACCAAGCTGAAAAGAAATCTCTCGCTGAAACAGTCACCGCGCCGGAGCAGAAGGCGCAGACCGTCCGTGATGATGCGGCAAACGCCGATGAATTCATCCGTAGGCTGAAAGCCTATATGGAAATTCCCGAGCTGACCCGTGAGATGTGCCCGGAGCCGGTTGAATTCATCACCGTCGACGAGTGCCCCGGTAAGTACAGCAAGGCACCGAGGGAAATACACATTTACTACAAGCTGATCGATAAGAGATCCTCCGCAGAGCAAATCGCCGCGTGGGGAGCAAATGGAAATGAAAAAGTGTGACGATATTTGATGTTCACTACGCTCAATATTTATAGCCATATCACCGAAACGATGCAACAGCAGGCGGCGGCAAGAATTGACCGCGAGATTGCAGGGGCTGACACGCCCATTCCCGAGCCGACCGCGACGGACAAGGCAAGTGACAGTGAAGCGGACAATCAGCCGACAGAGCCGAAATTTGAGCCGTATAAGGGCAAGATACGCAAGCCCGGCACGGGTTGCGTGACGATGATAAACGACCACCTCTATGAGGGCAGGTTCTCCCCGCGTGTGAACGGAAAACGAATCGCAAAGAACATCTACGCTACCACGCGGGAGGAGTGCGAGGAAAAGCTCAAGGCGCTGATCGCGGAGATGAAAAAGGATATTACGGAAATCAAGGCAGGCGAGAAAGCGATAAATAAGGGCTGACCATGACGGTCAGCCCTTAAAAATTGCGGCGCAGTAGGCAAAAAAACGGAAAGAGTGAATGGCGGTCATTTTGCGGTCGCCATTCTTTAGGTTTAGAGATCCGATTTTTCAATTATTCGCGGGTAAATACATAAAAATAAACTCTTCCGCCACCAAACGAATAATCGCCGCATTTCCATTCTTTGAAAAGATATTCCTTGCCGTCAATCGTCTTTATTTCGTATGCAGACGCGGTCTTTTCCCGCCTGTTCAGAACAAATCCCTTTGTCCATACGGAGGTGACGCTGTTTGTTCCGTTTTGGGTAGTTGATACATACACTCCGTTTTCTCTGAACTCTGCCGAAAGTGCAAACAGGTCCTCCTGTTTCATATTCTGCTTACCTGCGTCAAAGTCCTCTTTGCGAATGACAAAATCACGCACTTTCCATTTGCCGAGAACATTTTCGTCGTTTACAAACGGATAGTCGATAATGTCACATCTTCTGAACTCTTCTTGCGAAGCATAGTGCCTGTCGTCCGTCTTTTCATATACCCATATCTCCGGAACGCCGAATCCGATACCGCTGTCGCCGCAATCGGCCATCTCAAGGAAAAGCAGCTTGTGCCCGTCGATGTTTTCGATTGTATAATGATTTGCATACAGTGTATCCGGCTTCGGCCCGCCTGTAAACATCGTCCCTTTTGTCCAGCCGTCTACTGCCCAATAGCCCTTTCCGCCGTCGATAAAATACAGCTCGTGGAGCCAAGCCAGGTGACCGCATTTCGGATTTCCGTAGATAAACTGCTCGCGCGTCGGGACGATATCTACCATTTCCCACTTCCCGCAAACCTCGGGGTCATCCGTAAAAGGCGCTTTTGCGTCAACATTTACATACAAAGGTGCTTTTGACATTCCGCTTACGGGAACCTTGAGTTCGACGGTTCCGTCGCCGTGATAAATTTCATAATATGCGCCGCAAACATTATAATTTGAGCTGTCAAGGTGCTTTGTTATGGCTTTATAGGCGTCGTCAAGCTCGCTCTCCTTGCAACAAAGCGATGCAACATCTCCCCCGAAGGTGATGACCTTTTCGGCATAATCACTTTCCTTCGGTAAGCTACCGGTGATCTCCGCGCATGCGGCAAGGTCGAAATCGGATTCCTTGTATTCGGTTTCATAGTTTATAACCATTCTGCGTTTGCCGACGATACTTTTCGGCAGTTTTTCCGCAATTTCAGATGTTTTGAGCAGTGCATCCGATTTTGATTTGTAAAATTTACGCACAAAGGCAACACGTATTTCATCAGTTTCTCTGATAATAATATTAAACATTTTTGTCTCTCCTTCCATAAGGCAGTTTTTGATTGATTCGATCTTTCTCAGGCGGTTTTGAGTGTTTTCAACGAGCAAATTCAGTTCGTCAAGCTTGCCATTCAATATCCCGATGATTTTTTCATTATCGTCGATGGTCAGTTGTCGGCGTATCTCATCAAGAGAAAAGCCCAGTTCCTTCAAAGCAATGATACGGTAGCAGTCCGCTAACTTTGAAGCGGAATAGTACCTATACCCTGTAAACTTGTCGATTCTGTCCGGCACAAGCAATCCCTCGGAGTCGTAATATCGTAGAGCTTTGACCGACATGTTGCACAGCTTTGATAATTCACCGATCTTATACATAGCTTCCTCCTTTCTTCTGATTTTGCAATATCAGAAACAGCGCTATTTCTTCCTTGCAAGTCAAGTTTATCATTACCGTTGGGGGGAGAGTCAAGAGGCTTTTGAAAAAAAATTTGCGATTATAAAAATCAGCCGAAAGTGGGGCGGAAGACCTCATTTTCGGCTGATTTTTGGTCGGAGTGACAGGGTTCGAACCTGCGGCATCGACATCCCAAACGCTAAAAACCTGATTTTTTACGTGATTTTACGGGCTTTTCGGGGCTTTTTAGTCCTGGTGGACTGCTTTCGAGTGCTCTTCGCGGCATAAAATCCGGGTAGTCCGAAGCCGTAAGTGGTCAAAGCTGTGGTCAGCAACGAAACCCGCATAGATTTCCGTCATGTCGTGAAGCCCACAGGTGACTGCGCAAACTGCTTTTTTCTGCCTTCAGTATAGCATAAAAACGCTTGGAAGTCAACTCGTTTCACAGTGCAAAGGCTGAGGTGCAGTAGGCAAAGAAAACGGATTTTCAAATTCCGTCGGCACATCACGAAACGGCTGTCGGGTCAAGCAGGAACTTCTCAATGCCGATATAAAGGATTCCGTTTTCGTCGCGCCACGGAATAATATTATCCTTTACGATCACGACCTTGGTAAATGAATCGGCAATCCGGCTGTAAGGACGAACCTCCTGCAGCCGTTTTTCTTCTTCGCCAACCGTCAGTGCCGACTGAATGTAGAACTTTTTGTTTCCGTCGCTTGCAATGAAGTCAACCTCTAAATTGGTCTTTTTGCTCTTGCCATCGGCATCCTTGTAATTGTATTCGACAACGCCGACATCCACAGTGAATCCACGGACAATCAGCTCGTTGTAGATAATGTTCTCCATGATGTGGTTTTCCTCGGTCTGTCGGAAGTTGAGTCTTGCGTTGCGAAGTCCGATGTTGGAGTAATAGTATTTTTGAGGCGAACCGATATATTTGCGTCCCCTGATGTCGTAGCGCTTGGCATGACTGATCATAAAGGCATCCGCAAAATAATCAAGATAGGCAAAGAGAACAAAACCACCGAAATAAAATTTTGAATGCAAAAAACAGTAATATTTCTTAAAAGCGCTTGCCTTTTGCGCTTACTTGTGATATAATTGTAAGCGTGAAAGGCAGGTAAACAATATGAAGATTAATAAGATCACTGAATTAATCCAACAGCATGGTGGGTATTTGTTGTTTAGTGAAGCTCAAAAATTAGGAATTTCAAAGGCATATCTTCAGCAATATATTGCAGATAACGCGTTAGAGAGAGTGGCACATGGATTATATAAATCCCCCGATGTTTGGACAGATGATTTGTATATTTTATCGTTAAAAAATGAAAAAGCGGTATGTTCATTTGACACGGCGCTTATGCTTCACGGACTAACGGAACGAGAGCCTGCCGATATTTATGTTACTGTGCCAAGAAATTACAACGCCTCTCATTTGCGTAGCAAGGGAGTCATTGTCTATCAGGTAAAAGAAGAATGGGTAGATTTAGGAAGAACAGTTGCCAAAACCACCTATGGAAATGAGGTGTCAGTTTACAATATGGAGAGAACGATTTGCGATATTCTCCGTGTGAAAAATAAAAAAGATCCGCAGATGTTTGTTTATGCCATCAAAGAATACGCAAAGAGCGCAAACAAAAATCTGTCAAGGCTTATGAAATATGCAAAGGAATTCGGCGTAGAAGCGGAACTGCGTCAATGTATGGAGGTATTACTGTGATTATCAAGACTTCACGGCAGCTCAAGGATAAAGTATCCAATTTATCGGGAAACGACAGCAAAAAAGCGCAGACCTTAATTAGAAAATATATGATGGAACGCTTCCTTGCAAGAATCGCCCATTCCAAATACAAAAACAATTTTATCCTAAAGGGAGGAATGCTCGTATCTGCGCTCGTAGGCGTAGAAGCACGAGCTACCATGGATATTGATACTACCGTCAGAATGTTGCCTCTTACAAAGGACAAGGCGGTAGAAGTAATCACAGAAATTATGAAAATAGACCTTGATGACGGCATCTCCTACGAGATTAAAAAGGTCGAAGACATTATGGAGGCACACGACTATTCAGGTGTTCGCTTTGCCGTTGCGGTAACGCTTGAAAAATTGCGCGATACCATTAAAATTGACATCTCCACCGGAGACGAAATAACGCCATCCGCTATTGAGTTCTCATATCCCATGATGTTCGGAGAGGAACGGATTTATATTTGGTCTTACAATCTCGAAACGATGCTTGCAGAGAAACTTGAAACGGTTATTGCAAGATCAACTCTTAACACGAGAATGCGTGATTTTTACGATATACATATCTTATGGTCGGAAAAAGCCGATATGATTAATATTGAAACGCTCCGTCGTGCAATTATCAATGTTTCTCGTAAGAGAGGAACGCTCGTTCTTTTTGATAATATCAATGAGATATTAAGTGATATTGCGGAAAGCGATTATCTCCGTAACAATTGGGGCAACTACAAAAAAGGTAGTTACTATGTTGGCGATCTTGAATGGTCAAATGTGCTTGAAACGACCGTTAACATATTGAAAAACGAAATTGGAAACTTGAGAATCATGGTGTAAAAGACGAAAAAATGATATTGAATTATTGCGAGGCTGAAAAATGAAAGATATATGTGTAGCCTGCGATGATGGTATACTACAAATTTACATGGTGCCGCTTGGAAGTCAACTCATTTCACAACGCAAAGACTGAGGTGCAGTAGACAAAGAAAACAGTTTCGGATTCCGTCGGCACATCATAAAACGGTTGTTGGTTTAAGCAGAACCTTTCAATGCCGGTATAGCATGCGGCAAAAATTCGTATTTACACCTTTTCAACGGATGTCGTGTTAGAGGGACAGGCAAACTCGCTTGTCCTTTTTCTATCGGAACAATGCACGTGAGCGGAAACATATAGTTCCGAATATTGTTCCGAATAAAGTTCTTGACATTGTTCCGATAATATGATATACTATATCTGTAAAAATGTACTTGGGGGATCGTTATGCAAAAAATGATGAGTACAAAAGAGGCGGCAAGCCTCTGGAATATCAGCGATAGACAGGTCAGCAAGCTCTGCGGAGAAGGTAAGATAAAAGGCGCAGTCAAAAAAGGACGCGTGTGGACAATTCCTGTCGGGACGGAAAAACCGACAGACGGAAGAATTAAGCCGGCATCGTCTCTCCGACAGCCGAATCTTCCGTTGCCCATCGGTATTTCCGATTACCGTCTGGCATCAACCGAATACTATTATGTTGACAAGACCATGATGATCAAGGATTTTCTTGATGAGCGTCCGATGGTCTCTCTTTTCACGCGCCCGCGCAGATTCGGCAAAACGCTGAACATGGATATGCTCCGAACATTTTTTGAAAAAACGGACGAGGATACCTCCGTGTATTTCAAAAACAAAAACATCTGGGCTTGCGGTGAAAAATACCGTAGCCATCAGGGGAAATATCCCGTTATATTTCTCAGCTTCAAGGATATAAAATGCGATACATGGGAGGAGACCTTCGATGCTATCAAAGACCTGTTTTCCAAAGAAGCGTCACGCCACGGCGAACTGAAAAGTGCAGATGTGTTCAACGAGTACGAAGAAGCGTATATAGAAAAAATACTTTCCGGCACGGCGACACCTGTTGAGTTGTCGGTCGCTTTGGCTAATCTGTCTATGATGCTTCACAAATATCACGGTGTTGCGCCGATTATTATCATCGACGAATACGATACGTCGATCCAACAGGGACATATCAAGGGCTTTTATGACGAAATTATCGGGTTTATGCGCAACCTGTTTTCCGGCGGACTAAAGGACAATAAGCACCTGACATACGGCTTCCTTACAGGCATTCTCCGCGTAGCAAAAGAAAGCATTTTCAGCGGGCTGAACAACCTTGCAATCAATTCTATTCTGGACACGAAATACAGCGAATACTTCGGCTTCACGGCTGATGAAGTCAAGGAAATCGCACGCTATTATCATGCAGAGGATAAGTACGACGAAATTTGCGAATGGTATGACGGATATAAATTCGGCAATACCGAAATTTTCAACCCTTGGTCGGTCATCAACTATTTCCGCAACGGCTGTCAGCCACGCGCTTATTGGCAATCCACGGGCAGCAACGACATTATCGGCGAAATTCTCGGCGGAGCAGATGAAACGATTTACGAAAAACTCAATGCCTTGTTGCAGGGGGAGTCGTTCCTTACCTATATCGACACCGGGGTCATCTATCCGCAGGTCAAAAGCAATCCGTCATCGGTATACAGCTTCTTGCTTGTTGCGGGATATCTGAAAGTCATTAAATCCGAGCCGTCCTTCAGCGGAGATTTCATGTGCGAGGTTGCCCTGCCGAACAAGGAGATCACATTCGTATATAACAAAGAAATTCTCCAAAAACTGAACACCATTGTGCCGCAGGCAACAGCGATCTCGATTCAGGAAGCCATTTATTCGGGAGATACTGCCGCCCTGCAAAAAAGTCTCGGCACGCTCCTGATGCAGTCGGTCAGCAGTTATGATACTGTCGGCGAAAACTTCTATCATGGGCTTGTTCTCGGACTTTGTGCGACTCTGGATAACCGTTATTATATTACGTCCAACCGCGAGTCGGGCGAAGGTCGCTACGACATTTGCCTCTGTCCCAAAGACGCAAAGATGCCCGGCGTTCTCATCGAACTCAAGGCAGCCAAAGACTGCGCCGATGATGAGCTGAAAGCGCTCTCGGAAACAGCTCTGAAGCAGATTAACGACAGAAAATACGATACCGAACTCACCACCAAGGGAGTCAAGAATATATTCAAATACGGCGTAGCGTTTAGTGGAAAGAAAGTTCAAATAAGCGAATGAATCAATATTTGAAAGTGTTATAGAACAATTAATATTCTATACCCTCGCCCCAAAAGTGGCAATCGAGGATCTGAAAGAGATTCATAGGCAGAGGAACGGATGATTATTGTACTGTATTTGCAATATAAAGGACAAGAACTATGTGGAAAAAAGTTGAATATGAAAAGAAGGATATAAATAAAGCTGGCGAGAAGATTATTGATCCTAATATAACTCCCGATGAACGTGCAAAATGCTTGAAAGTTATTGACAACTGGAGAGCAGCGCATGCATTTCCTACTAACACATTTGCAATTCATCTGAAACATTGTGTTCAGGATATTCCTTCTGCCGTTGTCGTTCAGCGCTTGAAAAGGCGAGACACCATCGTTCAAAAGCTTGAACGATTCCCGACAATGAAATTACATAGAATGCAAGATTTGGGTGGTTGTCGCGTTATTCTCCCTAAAGTTGCAGATGTATACGATTTGGTCAAACAAATGCGAACTTCTCGCATAAGACACGAAAAATCAAATTATAAGGATTATATCGCAATTCCCAACCCTGACACTGGATATAGAGGATATCATCTCATATATAAATATTTTAGCGATAGGAACACGGATTATAACGGACTAAAAGTTGAAATACAAATCCGCACAAAACTCCAGCACATCTGGGCAACTGCGGTAGAAACTGTCGGAGTTTTTACCGATAATAAGTTGAAATTTAATAGTGGTTCAGAAGATTGGCTAAAATTCTTCAAGCTTACTTCGGGATTATTCGCAATTGAAGAACGAACGGCTATTCCGGATGGATTACCCACGGATGCAATGGGGATTTTTGCTCAATGGTTGGTGCTGTTAGAAAAGCTTGATGTTATATCGACGCTTGGGGCTATCGGCATTGCCACACAAAAAATTGGGCACATCAAAAAACGTGCTAAAAAACAAGAGGGATATTATATTATCAAATTGTGGTTTGATCCTGTTGATGTAGAAATTGAACCCTTCTATGGAAAGGAAAAAAGCTTGGAAGCTGCAACACAAGCATACAGTGAGTTGGAAAGTCTAAAACAAATTTCAAAATTCGACTGTGTTTTGGTCTCAGCTCAATCATATGAAACACTTGTTGACGCATATCCAAACTATTTTTTTGATGTAAAACAATTCTTACGAGAAGTAAGCTATCTATTAAAAAAATATAGTAATTTAAAAGGCTGAACATAAGGCTAATTAGGAGAAATATCATGCCAACACTTGAATGGATTGGAAAAGAAAAAGTAATAAATCACCATCAGGACGTACCGTTCCGCGTTCTTGAAAGAAAATACAGCTATGACGAAAACGGACAGCACAATGAAGATAACGGCAGCGAAAATATGATTATCCGGGGCGATAATCTGGAAGCCCTGAAAGCGCTGCTGCCCCGGTATGAGGGGCGCGTCAAGTGCATCTATATCGATCCGCCCTACAACACCGGCAACGAGGGCTGGGTCTACAACGACAATGTCAATGACCCGAAGATCAAAAAGTGGCTGGGCGAGGTCGTCGGCAAAGAGGGCGAGGACTTGACCCGCCATGACAAGTGGCTATGCATGATGTACCCGCGGTTGAAGCTGCTGCAAAAGCTGCTGGCGAACGACGGAGTTATTTTCATCAGCATTGATTCTAACGAAAAATTCAATCTTAAACTTCTCTGTGATGAAATATTTGGATCAAACAAATTTATTGCAGATATTGCAGTAGTCAATAATCTCAAGGGGCGTAGTGACGACCGCTATATAGCAACCGCCCACGAAGGTCTTTTAATATACCACAATGGAGCTTTTGTTACAAATGGTGTTGCTGTTCCTGATGAATATGCAACAGAGTACAAATTAGCAGATGTAAAGGGAAAATATAGGCTACAAGGGCTTCGCAAGAGGGGCGCAGGCTCACGCCGAGAAGATCGCCCGAATATGTTCTATCCCTTTTTCTATGATGAAAAAACTGGAACGCTTTCTGTTGAAAGAACCTCACCTGACTGTACTGAGATCCTACCGCATTTATCAGACGGTAGTGATGGACGATGGCGCTGGGGAGAAGATACAGCGCGCCAAAGACTTGCGGAATTGACTGTTCAAAAAGTAAAAGGTCGCGATGAATGGGATGTATTTCAGAAAGACTACTTACCAGATGATGGGAGTAAAAGAATCAAGCCAAAGTCAGTTTGGATGGGATCAGAGTTTTCGGCCGAAGCAGGTACATTGGAAGTCAAGTCGATATTAGGAAAAGGCGTTTTTGAAACGCCAAAGTCCACAGGTATAGTCGAATACTGCTTGGAACAAGCACTGACATCCGATGGCATTGTCCTCGACTCCTTCGCCGGCTCCGGCACTACTGCCCATGCTGTCCTCAACATGAATCAAGCTGACGGCGGCAACCGTAAGTTCATCCTTGTAGAAATGATGGACTACGCCGACAGCATCACCGCCGAGCGCGTCAAGCGCGTGATCCGTGGCTACGGCGAGGGCAAAAACGCCGTAGAGGGTACTGGCGGTAACTTTAGTTTCTACGACCTTGGTGATACATTGCTCCTTTCCGACGGTAATCTGAATGAAAATGTCGGTGAAGCAAAAATCCGTGATTACATTTGGTACACCGAAACAAAAGAGCTTATGACGGATACCATTTCCGCAGACGAGCCTTATTTCCTCGGCACGAGCCGCGATACCGCTTACTACTTCTACTACAAAAAAGACGAAATAACCACTCTTGATTATGATTTCCTCTCAACCGTACAAACCAAGGCGGCTGGATACATCATTTATGCCGACCTCTGCACCATTTCCGACGAGGAACTCAAGAAGTGGAATATTACATTTAAGAAAATACCAAGAGATATCGCAAAGGTATAAGGAGATAACATATGGAACTGAAAACATATCAGAAAAATGTAATACAAGACCTATCGCGTTATCTTGAACTGTTGCTCGAAAAGCAAAGCGTGGGCGCGGCATATACAGCTCTTTGGAACGAGAAGAACGTTATGGTGGGGCTCAACGGAATGCCTAACTATAACGACGTTCTCAAAGGCGTACCAAACGTATGCTTCAAAGTGCCTACGGGTGGCGGTAAGACATTCCTTGCATGCAATTCGATTAAACCTATTTTTGATTCGATGCCTAATATGCGAGCGAAGGCTGTTGTTTGGCTTGTACCATCCGATGCAATTCTATCGCAGACCTTAACGGCTCTTTCTTCCGCCGATCATCCTTACCGTCAAAAACTCGATGTGGAATTCGGCAGCCGTGTAGAGGTGTATTCCAAAGAGCAGCTTTTGAACGGTCAGAATTTCAACCCCACATCCGTCACGGAACAGCTGTCAGTGTTCGTACTGAGTTATGATTCCTTCCGTACGAGCAAAAAGGATGGGCGCAAGGCATATCAGGAGAACGGCAATCTTGCCGCATTTGCAAAATACAATACCAACGCCGAGGTGCTGTTGGAAGATACCGACGAAACGGCACTGATTCAGGTAGTGCGTCAGCTCAATCCCGTGGTCATCGTGGACGAAAGTCACCATGCAACCTCGAATTTGAGCATTGAGATGCTGAATAATTTCAATCCGTGCTTTGTGTTGGATTTGACCGCTACGCCGAAAAAAGGTAGCAATATTATTTCTTTCGTAGATGCGACCGCGCTGAAGAAAGAAAATATGGTCAAGCTTCCAGTCATCGTATATAACCGTAAGGCGCAGACCGATGTGTTCGGCGATGCCATCAGCATTCGCATGAAGCTGGAAGCCGCAGCTATCAAGGAACAGGAGAAGTCCGGCAGATATATCCGTCCTATCGTACTGTTCCAAGCACAGCCTAAAGTGGGTGCTGAAAGCACGACCTTTGACAAAATCAAAAAGCAGTTGATGGATTTCGGCATTCCCGAGGAACAAATTGCTATCAAGACGGCAGATAAGAACGAATTGAAGAACGTGGATCTGATGTCTCCTTCTTGCCCGATCCGTTTTATTATTACGGTCAATGCGCTGAAAGAAGGCTGGGACTGTCCTTTCGCATATGTTCTCGCTACTGTAGCAAATAAAACATCTTCAGTTGATGTAGAGCAGATTCTCGGACGAGTTCTCCGTTTGCCCAATACTCATAAGAATACCAATCAGGTGTTGAACATTTCGTATGTCATTACTTCTTCCGACGATTTTCATGCAACACTCGAGCGTGTGGTCAAAGGACTTAATGCCGCCGGATTCAGTAGCAAGGATTATTATGCGAAGGAAGCCGATGTTGAGCCTGTTGTTCCTACACCGTCCGTACAACTTACAATGGACGATGCTCAGCCCGTAGATACTCCCAATGCAGTAAATACTGTGGAAGATGATCTTCCCGAAGTTGACGTTGCAGAGGTTATGGCTAAAATTGAAGCTGCCACCGAGCAAACTCAACATGAGGTAGTTGTTGAAGAAGATGAAATGTTAAAAGCGGCTATAGCAAAAAGCGAAGCATACGAAGCCGCAATTGAAAATATGGAGCCTACCGCCAAGAATCTGGCTCCCGAGGAGGTGCGCGATAAAATGTCTGAATACCGTATGAATGATGAACTTGCAGAGGAAGCATCTGCAATTGAAATTCCGCAGTTTATGCAGAATGTAGGCTTTAATATGTTCTCCGAAAATTCGTATGAACTGTTGCGCCCCGAACACTTGGCGAAGGGATTCACGCTCACGGATAAGGATACTGTTATTGACTTTTCCTCTGTGAATGCCGAAATGTTCCGTGTGGACGTGGATGACGGACAGAATCCTGCCCCGAAAGCATGGAGAATGAACGCCAACGACAGCGCTTATTTCAAAGAAATGTTCAGCTCACAGCCGTCTGAAAAAAGATTAGCTCTTTGCAAGGGCATGATCATTAAGGCAATATCCAAAATGGATTGTATTCACGACAAGGAGTTGCAGGATTATATCGACAGAATCCTTAAATCCATGACCGAGGATCAAATTGCCGATTTGGAGAAATCCCCATATCCCTACATAGTGAAGATAAAGGAAAAGATCAAGGCACTTTTGGCAGAGCATGCAGAGAAAACCTTTGATTTGTGGTTAAGCCAAGATAAGATTGAGTGCGTGCCGAATTATAAGTTCCCGTCCTCCATCTCGCCTATAAGCGTAACTACGATTATTCCTAAATCGCTTTACACGGCGGAAGAAGATATGAATGAACAGGAGATTAAGCTCGTTTGGGAACTCTCCGCGCTTGATAACATCAAGTGGTGGCATCGTAATATCTCCCGCCTCGGATTCTGTATCAATGGCTCTATCAATGCATATCCCGATATCATCGCTATGACCGAAAGCGGAAAAATTCTGCTTATCGAGCCCAAAGGCGATCACCTTGAAAACGAGGAATCCAAGCTGAAAGCAAAAATCGGTGAGGCTTGGTCGAATAACACCGATAAGCGTTTCCGCTACTTTATGGTATTTGATAAAAAATCGCCCGACTATCCCGGCGCATATTCTCATGATGAATTCATGGAAATCGTAAAGGGACTCTGATTGAGGTGCATATGGCAAACCAAGGCGTTATTTATATTCTAACGAATCCGTCCTTTCCTCAATACGTAAAGATCGGCTATGCCGATAACGTGGAGTCGCGGCTGAAACAACTGAATAACAGCGAGTGTATCCCGTTTGCGTTTCGCATATACGCTACATACGAGGTTGAGGAACGTCTGACGGATTTGAAGCTCCACGCGCTGATTGACCAGCTCAATCCGAATCTGCGTTCCATCGATGAGGTGGACGGCAAAAAGCGTGTTCGCGAGTTTTATGCAATGCCGAAGGAACAGGCATACTCTATTCTTGAAACGATAGCCGTACTCGGAGGTCGAAAGGACAGGCTTCACCTCTATGAGCCATCCGCAGAGGAGAAAAAGAGCGAAAATTTGGCGCAGGAGATTGAGGAAGAACATATTGAGCGCCTTTCTCCGTTTGCTTTCTCCAAATGTAAAATTCCCGTGGGCGCAACGATTACGTTCATTCATCAAGGCAACGCCAATTCCGGCGCACAATGCACCGTGGTGGACGATAAAACGGTTGAATATCAAGGGCGCAGATTATCCCTCTCCGCCCTTGCGACCGAGCTTACAGGAAGTAAGTGGGGCGTTGCCGGGCCGCGCTATTTCAAATACAACGGCATATGGCTGAACGAGCTTCGTGCGAAAGAAGAAGGTTGGACGGTAACTTCTCGTCTTGACGACGTGTGGATCATTCCTTGCAATCCGAAATACTACGATATCGTCGCTGCATTCGACCACCTTGATGTGATTGAGTGGACTCAATCTACCAACACGACTGTGGGCGATACAGTATACATATACGTCGGAGAGAAATACAAGTCGATTATCTTCAAATGCGAGGTTATATCGGCAGATCAGTATGGCAACCGTTCCACCGACGATTATCCGTATTACAAAGAGTTGACGAAAGATCCCGATGCACGATATATGAAACTGAAATTGGTTGAGAAATACCCCGTCGGGCAGTATCCGCTGAAAGAACTAAAAGAAAACGGGCTTACGAGCGTTCAGGGACGGAGTAAGGCAACCGTGCAACTGATGAAGTATTTAGAGAAATAGTTTAAGAATTATTCTATTAAATAAAAAGGAGGTGTGAATATGTTGGGCGAAATAGCCGCTGTCGCTGGAGGTGTTGCTCAAAGTGCAGCACAATCTATAGGTGCAAATAAATTGGTAACTAAAGCGACAGAATTTGTGGATACGAAGTTTAGAGGCCCTAAATTAATATCGGAAATAAAAGAACAGCTTAGAATTAAATTTGGCGAAGAATCTTTTTATAATGATTTCGATGCATACATTAATGAATATCATACTATTGAGCATGTCATAGATATGTTCTATAACATTGGTAAAGACACAATAGTATCTAACAGAAGCTTTGTTGTACAAAACTTAAAAGATTTCACAGTTCGTCATTCTCAATATGGCGCCTACGATATTGCGATGATTAAAGAGGCCTTTGAACTAATATATGTTTATGTACACTCATCACTTGTATGTTTAAATCCGCATACCGATGCTGGTAAATTGCAGATATCAGGAGCTATTTTGGCAGAACAAAATCACCATGAACATGATGAAATCAACGCCAAATTGGACTTGTTGTTATCTCAAAATGCCTCCTTAATGGTTAATAAAAAAGACTTAGTGGAGTCACTACAAGAAGATATTGGTATCACTTCTGATGCTATAAAATCATTTTTAAAGCAAATTGATGAAATAAGTGAACAGGATATCGGTGATGATGAATCCATCGCAAAATATTTTGAACTTTCAAGTAGTGCACTTGTAAAATTGAGAGGTGAACCACAAAGCCAAGTTGACAAGGTTATTTGTGCGTTGCAGTGTCGGATGGCAATTAGATATTGCAACTTAGGGAATGTTGACAAGGCGTTTGAATGTCTCTCTAATATTAACTCTAAAGCAGCAAATGAAAGCAAGATCTATCATTTTGTGTACGCCATTATTATTGTTAATCATAGCATAGAGTCCAAATTTGAAGAAGCACGAGTAAATTTAAATAAAGCCTTAAAACTTGATGAAAACTATCATCGAGCTATTTTGGCTATGCAATTTCTTAATGCTTTACAGAAGAAAACTTCATTAGAAGTAATTATAAAGGAAATCGAC
>ERZ1034952.1569-NODE-1569-length-18251-cov-7.379754_pt1 | contig 18251 bp, 17 predicted proteins | sample MGYA00520625_ERZ1034952 | MGnify/ENA primary metagenome ERZ1034952 (study PRJEB33766, sample SAMN09781773) | gut metagenome | biome: gut microbiome | host: Homo sapiens | place: Madagascar | study: EMG produced TPA metagenomics assembly of the PRJNA485056 data... | reverse complement strand
GGCTCATCCAGCAGCAGAATGTCCGTTTTTTCCAGCAGCAGTCTTGCCAGATTGATGCGGGTCTTTTCCCCGCCGGACAGGCTGTCGAAGAGCTGTGGCCGCTGCTCAGCGGTAATGCCCAGGCCGTTGCAGATCTTATCCACGTCCACATCCATGTCATAGCCGCCGCCGGACTGGAAGCGGTTCACCAGGGTGTCGTATTCCCGCAGCTGCTCCTGAGTCGCCCCCTGGGCCATAGCGGCTTCCAGGGCCTCCATCTTCTTCTTTGTGGCCGTCAGAACGGAAAAGGCCGTGCGCAGCACATCCTCTACGGTGTAGCCGGTGGGAAACTTGGGGATCTGGGAAATGAGGCCCAGCTTTTTATTGGGATTGACATAGACCTCTCCCCCATCATAGTCCATCTCCCCGGTGAGGATCTTGAAAAGGGTGGTCTTTCCACAGCCGTTCCGGCCCAGGATGGCCACACACTCTCCCTCCTGAATTTCAAAGGAAAGGCCCTGCAACAGGTTTTCTCCGATGACGAAGAATTTATTCAAATCTTTGACTGATATATCTACCATGGTTTTACTCCATTATGGGATTATGGTTTTCGCAAGTGCTTCAAATTCTTCCGGGCTGTATAAAAGATTCACCGCCTGGAGCATGGCATTGCTGCTCATATGCTCAGGAAGCTCCAACTTTTTCAGAAGCGCTTTTCTTCTTTCGCTGCTCCCAGGCCCGCCGGAGAGCCCCAGCTCCATGAAATCCTGCTTGGTAATGGCTTTGCAGGGTGCCTGCGCAGTACCGTCCATTGTCGCGCCGCAATCTCTTAGGGCTTTCAGGATGATCTCTGGGGACATGCCCTCTACGCCCAGCTTTCCTTCTTTTCCAGGGGCCGCCTTCCGGCGCTCCTTGCCGGGAATATCCGGAATATAGGCATGGAGCAGGTATTTCCCGGGAATGGCGCTTTTGATGTGATTCCGGATGACGAAGCCTGCGCCATCAGAATCCGTAAAGACGATCAATCCCTGCCGTTCCGCCACCCGGCGCAGAAGGGCCATCTGCTCTTTATTCTTGAAAATGCCGAAGCCAGAGGTCTCAAAAATGGGGGCGTCCACAATCTGGCTCAGTGTATTTTTGTCGTATCGGCCCTCCACCAGGATGGCCTGCTGCACTTTAACCATTCTGCGCCTCCCGGGCCAGGCTCAGAAGCAGGAGCTCCAAAAGGCGCTGAGGGTCGTCATAGGATGTTTTGATCCTGTAGTCCGTTTCCAGCACCAGCGTATTCGCTTTTTGGCAGAACGCCGCCGAAACACGGCGGGCAGCCTCCATGGTCTTTCGGGCGGGATAATCCGGCAGACCGCAGAGCTTTTGCAGGTCTGCGGAGGTCTTCCGATTGTCCAACAGCGTCCGCGCCGTGCCCAGGCGGCGGAAATGGCTGCCCACCGCGCCCAGGATGGCCAGAGGCTCCTGCTGCATTTTCAGCAGCTGCTGCAATTTCAGCAGCGCCTCGTCATAGCGTCCGGCGCTGAGCAAATCCGTCATCTGGAATACAACAGCATCCAGCACAGGCTCCGTCACTGCGTCAATATCCGCCTTGCAAATGGTATCCGCTGCCGAATAGGCGCAGATTTTTTCAATTTCTCCCAAAAGGGAGGTCATAGTCCCGTCCGTAATGTCGATGAGATAGGCGCAGAGCTCCGTGGAGATGCGCTTCTGGTGGGCGGAAAAGTGCCGGGTCAGCCAGGCGATCAGGTCCCGCTGGTCCTGCTTGGCAAATTCCACCACAAGGCCGTTTTTGTCAATGCTCTCCCAGAGCTTTTTCATCCGCTTGTCCGGCTTCCAGGGGCAGGCCGTATAGACAAACACCACCACGCAATACTCCGGAATGTCCGACAGCACCGCAGCAATCCGGTCCCGGTCTGTCTCGTTCATCTTGAACAGGTCGATGTCCTCCACCTGCACAAGCGTTCGCTCCGCCATCATGGGCAGGTTCTCCACTGCCTCGGAAAAGGCCGTCAGATCGAAGGTCTCCGTATTGAAGCGATGGTAATTGAAGGATTCCGTCAGCGCATCCAGCACCAGCTTTTTTAGGCTCCCTAAGTAGTGCTCCAGCAGGAAGGTCTCCTCGCCGAAGAAAATATAAAGTCTTTCCGGGTTCTTCTCCCGGATATGGGTTTTCAGCAGCTGCAATTCACTGCCGGACGCCTGTTTTTTGACCACGGCGTTACCTCCTGATGATAATGGTGCCCTCCTGATCTGTGCGGCGGACGGTACACCCGGCCTCCTCCAGCCGGTCCAGGACCTCCTGGGTGGGATGGCCATAGTTGTTTTCGCCAACGCTGATAACAGCCAGCTCCGGCTGCACCGCGTCCAATAATTCCGGGCAGGTGGCATATTTTGACCCGTGGTGGCCCACCACCAAAATATCCGCTCCCAGCGCATGGTTTTTCACCAAGCGGCGCTCCCCTGCCACATCCAGGTCACCGGTAATCAGTATACCACAGTCTTCCGTTTCAAACAAGATGGCCATACTGTTTTCCTGCGCCTTGTTGCCGCCGCTATAGGGATAGATGTGCAGAATGCCCTTTCCGAAAGGAACCACACAGTCCTCTGTGACCACCTGCCCCAAGGGCAGCAGCTCAGAGATTCCCGGCAGGATCACGCGCTCCGCCGGAATCTGGGTCAGGAAATTCTCCGTGCCGCCAAAATGATCCCGGTCGAAGTGGGTAAAGAGCAGAAGATCCAAATCATAAAAATTCTGGCTGCGGAGCATCTGCCATGCCCTGTCGGCGCAGACCGTATCGGAGTAGCCGCCGCAGTCGATCAGCGCGCTCTGCCCGCCGCTTTGCAGGAGCAGTGTCTGCCCCTCGCCCACATCCAGCACCGTCAGGCGGCAGTCGTCCGCCCTGGGGCCATAGCTCCAAAGAGCCGTAATGAGCGCAAGCGAAGCAGCACCTATGGAAACGAAAACCCAGCCTCTTTTTCTGCCCCAAAGAAACCAAGCCAAAATCAAAGCATAGACCCCGATCAGCCAGTAGACCACATAGGGATTGCAGGTATACACCGCTGCCATGGGAAGCCTTGAAAGCGTCCCGGCAATCCGGAGCACCAGCCGGATAGGCCAGGCCGTCAGCCAGCCCAGTGCAGTTCCCAGCGCCGGAAAAACAGGCCCCAGAATGGACACCGCCAGAATTCCGCCAAAAACAAAGGGCAGCAGCCATAGAATGCAGAAATTGGTTACAGGACCGATCAGACTGGCGGTGCCGAAATAGTATACGGATACAGGCAGAGACAGCACCGTAGCACTGAGGCTCACCGCCAGGGAATCGGAAAGCACCTTTCCGCCGGGCAGTTTTTCGAACAGCCGGGAAAGGCCTTCCGCAATTGGCCGCTGGAACAACAGAATGCCCAGCACGCAGAGCACCGACAGCTGAAAGCCTGCCGCCGCAACCACCAGCGGATTGCCCAGCAGCAGCCACAGCACCGCAAAGGCCCAGGCCGTCAGGGAATCATAGCTCCGGCGGGTAAGCCGCGCAAGAATCAGCAGCGCAGCCATCAGGCAGGCCCGAACCACAGAAGGCGTATTACCCACCATAGCCCCAAAGAGCACCAGCAGCGGCACACCCAGCAGGAAAGCCGGCCATGGCCGCCTGGCGCAAAGCACCCATAGAAATCCGAAGAGAATTGCCACATGCAGCCCGGAAACCGCCACAATATGTCGGATTCCGCTGATGCGCAGCGCCGTCTCCTCTGCATAGGAGAGGTCCGACGTGTCGCCCAACAGCAGGGATTTTGCAAAGGCTGCCGTATCCTCCGGGAAGCAGGCTTCCACAGCTTCTTTAGCTAGGGCACCCAAACGCTGGGGAAGGAAACGCAGACGGTTCTCCTGCCCTGCCTCTATAGTGATAGCTCCTTTTGTGCTGAGCTGGGCGAAGATGCCCCGGCCAAAAGAAACGGCGTTCTGCTTAGAGCCGCCGGGCAGGGTCACCCGAATGCGGAAGTCTCCGCGGAGTATGTTGCCGGCCTGGGCCGTCTGTCCGTCTCCCAGATAGGCCTGCACGCAGTAGCGTTTGCCGCCGATCTTCATTTCTGCCCGGACGCTCTGGCTATACAGCCCCGGCACGCTGTCGGCCTTGGCCGTCAATACGATCGGCAGGGTCTGTTCATCCAGGGCAAGCAATGGCTCATAATAGGTCCTTTGTAAGGTAAGCAGCAGGCAGCTGCCCAGCAAAAGCCCCAGCGCCGCAGCCGCTGCCCGGCGCAGCCAGCGGAAACGCCGGGAAAGGACGGCAAGGCTCCCGGCCAGCAGAAGCGCTCCCGCCAGAAGCAGCGGCACAGCGTCCCACAGCAGCCAGAGCCCAACGCAGCAGCTCAAGGCAGCGCCTATGGAGAACCAGAACAGAGCGCGCATTACGCCATCTCTCTTTCGCAAAAGGCGCAGCCGGTTGGGGCTGCGCCTAAAAATCCATGATTACACTTTCTGAGAAACGAAGTCGTCGACCAGAGCCAGGGCGTTGTCCACCTTGATGGGGTCTTTGCCGCCGCCCATGGCACTGTCGGGCTTGCCGCCGCCACAGCCGCCGCACTCGGTGCAGACCAGCTTCACCAGTTCACCGGCCTTGATGCCCCGCTTCACAGCTTCCTTGCCGCAGACTGCCAGGAAGGTGGGCTTGTCACCGTTGACAGAGGCCAGCACCGCAACCACGCCGGGCTCACGGTCCCGCAGCATATCGCCCATCTGACGCAGCTTTGCAGCATCCGCCTTGGGCAGGACAACGGTCATGACCTTCAGGCCGCCAATCTCATGGGCACCGAACAGGAACCGCTCGGCATCGCCTGCGGCCTCCTTGGCCTTGTACTGCTCAATAACCTTCCGCAGTTCTTTGATCTCGTCCAGATGTCCCTGAAGCTTTCCGGCCAGCTCCATAGGCTTGACCTTCAGCCGTCCGGCAGCCTCGGTCAGCAGGCTCCGGTTGGTTTCCAGCTTTTTCAGGCACAGCTTACCGGTATAGGCCTCGATCCGGCGAACACCGGAGGCAACGCTGCCCTCGGACTCGATTTCAAAGGGGCCCACCTTGGCGGTATTGTCCAGATGGGTACCACCGCAGAACTCCACGGAGTAGCCGCTCATGTTGACCACCCGTACCACATCGCCGTACTTTTCGCTGAACAGGGCGGTGGCCCCCAGCTTCTTGGCTTCCTCAATGGGCATCTCCCGGGTCACAATGGGGTAGCCCTCCAAAATGGCGTTCTGAACAATGGAATTGACCTTGTTCAGTTCCTCCCGGGTCATGGGTGCGTAGTGGGTAAAGTCAAAGCGCAGGTAATCCGGCTCCACCAGAGAACCGGCCTGGTGGACGTGGTCGCCCAGAACGCTGCTCAGTGCCTTTTGCAGCAGATGGGTGGCAGAGTGGGCACGCATAATGGCCTTCCGGCGGTCCACATCGATGGAGGCGCAGACAATGTCCTCCACATGGATGGTACCGCGGTTCAGCTTGCCATAGTGCAGGTACTTGCCGCCCTTGTCCTTCTGAACATTGGTCACCTCAAAGCGGCTCTCGCCCAGCATGATCACGCCGGTATCCGCCACCTGGCCGCCCATCTCCGCATAGAAGGGGGTCTTGTCCAGCACCAGAATGCCGCTTCCACCGCCGGAAATGGCACCGGAGACCTCATCGCCCACGCAGATGGCCAGGACCTTGCTCTCGCAGTTGAACACATCGTAGCCCACAAACTTGGTGGGGGTGTTGTCCAGGCCCAGGTCAATGCCGGCCCAGGCCAGATCGCCCAGCGCCTTCCGGGCCTCCCGGGCGCGGACCTTCTGCTCCTGCATGAGCTTTTCGAAGCCCGCCTGGTCCAGGGTCATGTCCTCGTCGGCCACCATCTCCAGGGTCAGGTCAATGGGGAAACCATAGGTATCGTACAGCTTGAAGGCATCGGCACCGGAGAACTCGGTCTCGCCCTTGGCCTTGTGCTCGGCAAGCATATCGGCAAAAATCTTCATACCGCCGTCGATGGTCCGGGCAAAGTTCTCTTCCTCCACCTTGACCACCTTGGTGATATAAGCAGCCCGCTCCCGCAGATAGGTATAGTGGCTCTCGTTCTCGTGGATAACGGTCTCCACCACCTCATGCAGGAAGGGGTGGTTCACACCCAGCAGCTTGCCGTGACGGGCAGCCCGCCGCAGCAGACGGCGCAGCACATAGCCCCGGCCCTCGTTGCTGGGCAGAACGCCGTCGGCGATCATAAAGGTAGATGCCCGGATATGGTCCGTGATGACCCGGAGAGACACGTCCATCTTGACACTCTGGCCGTAGGAAGCGCCGGTGATGTCGGTGACCTTATTGGTGATGTTCATGACGGTATCCACATCGAAGAGGCTGTCTACATCCTGGCACACAACGGCCAGTCGCTCCAGGCCCATGCCGGTGTCGATATTCTTATGGGCAAGCTCTGTATAATTGCCGTTGCCGTCGTTATTGAACTGGGAGAACACGTTGTTCCAGACTTCCATATACCGGTCGCAGTCGCAGCCCACGGTGCAGCCGGGCTTGCCGCAGCCATACTTCTCGCCGCGGTCATAGTAGATTTCGCTACAGGGGCCGCAGGGACCGGAGCCGTGCTCCCAGAAGTTATCTTCCTTGCCGAAACGGAAAATCCGCTCTGCGGGAACGCCCACTTCCTCATTCCAGATTTTGAAAGCCTCATCGTCATCCACGTAGATGGAGGGATACAGCCGGTCCTTATCCAGGCCTACGACCTCGGTCAGGAACTCCCAGCTCCAGTGGATGGCTTCCCGCTTGAAGTAGTCGCCAAAGGAGAAGTTGCCCAGCATCTCAAAGTAAGTGCCGTGGCGGGCGGTCTTGCCGATGTTCTCGATATCGCCGGTACGGATGCACTTCTGGCAGGTGCAGACTCTGTGACGGGGGGGCTCCACCTCACCGGTGAAGTAGGGCTTCATAGGCGCCATGCCGGAGTTGATCAGCAGCAGAGATGCGTCATTCTGAGGGATCAGGGAAAAGCTGGGCAGACGCAGATGGCCCTTGCTCTCGAAGAAGGAGAGGAACATTTCCCGAAGTTCGTTTACGCCGTAAGGCTTAGTGCTCATGGTTTTCTAACCTCCATTTTTTCTGCAAAACAAAAACCCCGCCCCTAAAATTTAGGGGCGAGGTAGAATTTACCCGCGGTACCACCCTAATTTACCCAAAAATGGGCATCTTAGACGCTCTGTAACGGGAGCTCCCGCCCCGGTCCTCCCGGGTGACGCAGGAAGTGGCGTGCAGCCGAACACCGAAGGGCTTTCACCGTCCCCTTCTCTCTAAAGGTGCCAAACGCTGCTTGGTTTCCGCATTGTCTTTGCATATCGTGGCTATTTTAACCACATTCCGATCATTTGTCAATAGGAAAAGCAAAAAATCAGGCGTTTTGCGCAGATCCGGCTCAGGCTTTCTTTTCAGCCGAAACTACCTCTGGAAAAACACGCAGCCATATGCTATATTGGGCGCAAAGGAGGAATGCACAGATGCTTGCCTATATGTCGCTTATGGATTCGGCGGATGACAAGTCGAAATTTGAGCGGGTCTATCAGAGCTACAAGGGTCTCATGTTCTACACCGCCAACAGGATTCTGAACAACCCCCAGGATGCTGAGGATGCGGTACATACTGCCTTTGTTAAGATCGCGGAAAATATTTCAAAAATTCAGGAAGCAGAGTGTCCAAAAACGAAGGTCTTCGTCGTCACTATTGTTGAGAATACCGCAATCGATCTCTATCGGAAGAAAAAGCGGCTGAACATCATTGATTTTCCGGAAGGGCTGCCCGAAGCCCCTGTCGATCTTGACGGCGGAACAATGCTGGCTGCCTGCATGGCGCGGCTGCCTGTCCGGTACCGACAGGTGCTTTTGCTGAAATACAGCTATGGATTCTCCAATAAGGAACTGGCAAAGCTCCTGGGCGTCACGGAAGCAAACGCCATCAAGCTGGGTCAGCGCGCAAAGGAAAAATTTCAGGAAATTTGTGAAGAAGAGGGGGTGCTGCCATAATGGACGATTTTTTCAAACAGGCTGCAGAGGAATATCTGAACGCCCTCAGCAACAGTCTCCCTCAGCCGGAGGACTGTCGGCATAGCTTTGGCAAGCGCTTTGAAAAGCGGATGCGACTCCTGATTGCAAAGACTCTGCACCCTGTGCGGACCGCCATGCTCCGAGCCGCCGCCAGCTTCGCTGCCGCCCTGCTGCTGTTCGGTTCCGTTCTGGCTATAGACGTGGACGCACGGGAAGCTTTCTTTGGGTGGATTGCAGCGCATTTTGGTACGTATATCCACTTTTCTTCCGAGCAGATCACTTCAAACGCCGAGCAAGCGAAATATACTCTGGGATGGGTTCCTGACGGATACCATTTTGAGGATGCCTTTGAAGATGTACCCGGATTCTTTGAAATTCTTTACACAAACGATGCCGGTGACTATTTCCGTTTCTCCTATTCCTCAAGCGATACTCAACGAGATCTTTTTGTGATGTTCCGGGATCAATATGACACCAAAACCGTTCTAATCAACAACCAGCCTGGGACACTGTATCTTCCACGCAATAAGGCAGATGGTATAGAACTAATATGGCAAAATACCGCTGGAACCCTGTTTGAACTAAGCGGAAATTGCGAGGAATCTGAATTGATTCTTGCCGCCGAAAGCGCTCAGAAAATAAAATAAAAATTTTATCCATGGTGTCCATAATTGACATCCATAATCGTTACAGTATATAGAACAGATAAAAGGAGGTGAACAAATGAAGAAGTCAACCTTCGCAGCATTTTTAATTTTTTTGCTGTTGATTCCTGTTTCAGCACAGGCTTCACAACGCGGAGTAGCTGTATCACCCAATATTCGCTTTAATGGCACTACGGCAACATGCACTGTTTCCGTGAGCGGCAATAATGCGAAAGATGCCATCTCTTTAACGGCAAAACTCTACTGCGGAAGTGATTGTATTGCAACATGGACAGATTCTGGAACTGGCCGTCTGAGCATCGTTAAGACAAAAAGTGTTCAAAGTGGAAAAAACTACAAACTGACGGCAGATGTCACAATCAACGGCACAGCACTGGCTACGGCATCCACAACCGGAACTTGTCCATAAACGCTCACTTCTCATTGCAAGATAAATACATAGGTGGTGTTTCCGATGCAGCTATAATAATCAGTAAGCTTAGAAGACTATCTACAAATTACTTCGGAGGTACATTATGAAAATGATTAGAAAAATGGCTGCTCTTCTTATCGTTCTTTCCATGTGCATCGTTTTCCCCTGCGCCGCATTCGCAGCACCTGCCCATTGTGATTCCACAGACAGCACCACACTAGTCGCGGAACCTGTATCTTTGCCCTCTCCAAATTTCAGTCAATCACCGTCCCAAGTCGCACCAATGGGTACGTCCAAAAACTTCTCTTGTGGATCAGGGCACTTTGCCGAACCCTTGCAGTCCGACTACTATGTGATACAGGGCTCAACAAAGCTTAAAATCACCAGTATGACATGGAATCCTCCCGAATGCGACATCACCATAGGTTTCTTTCCGAGTGGAACAACCGGTACAGAACCATATGGAGTCAGACTTTCCGGTGGTTCAGCCCACAATCTGACTATAACTACAGAAAATGTCCCCACTGGAATGTATTGGATCTACGTCTACAACAACGGTGACTATTCAGTCAATGGAGTGGTTCAATACTCTGTCTCAGAGTAACAAAAGGTTGCCTCCTTACTAGGACTTAAAATCTTGCAATTCTGGCAGGCGGAAAATGCCATCTGCCAGAATTGCTTACGGAGAGGTAAAGCTTATGAAAAAAGGTACTCCTCACATCGATTATCTGCCTTTGATTGGCTGCCTGATTCTGGTCATCGATCCATTGTTGGTCTTTTTCCCCAGCGTCAGCGGCCTTCACGTCATCCGAACTATGGCATTCCCGATTTTTGCCTACCTCCTGGTTGAAGCATATGGGGACGGTGCGCATTTTTCAAGGCTTGTGCAAAAATTACTGATCCTTGCCATAGCCTTTGAAATTCCATTTGATTTGAATCATACATGGAAGCCCTTTGACTTTCGGATGAACAATCTGTTCTTTACGCTGTTTTGCGGACTTCTGATGTTGGGTGTTCTAAGTCAAAAGTGGAACGCTGCGCTGAAAATTGGAGCCGTCGCTGCAATTGCCGCCCTCAGCTGTCTGCTGCATTTTGAATACGGACCGTGTGGAATTTTGACAGTCCTGTTATTTTACACAACACGATCTGCAAAATGGAAATATGTTCTGCAAATCTGTGGGCTTCTGATTCTTTCATGTCTTTACGCACAGGTGGCCGTGAGAAGCGAAGTGATATGGATGACAGCTCCCGGCGTTATCTCGCTCCCATCCGGCTCGCACATAGACGCACAATTTTTTTCCGCACTGTCTCTTATCCCGATTTTCCTCTGCACTAGGAATGGAAACGTTTCCAGCAAAAATTACACAGTATATTGTTGTCTCCCATTGGCATATCTTGGAATCTATCTGTGTCGCAGAGTGATTATGGGGTTCTGATGTGAACCGAAACAGCTTAATAAACCAATTTCTTTCAAGAAAGCACCGTCCTAACATAAAATCCCCCTAAAGCAGCCCAGGGAGAACCAAAGTCTGCTTTAGGGGGAAATTCTATGCCAAAACTGCCTCAGCCGTCAGGATGCCGTCAATGGCGGCGGACATGATGCCCCCGGCATAGCCTGCACCCTCTCCTGTAGGGTACAGCCCCCGGATGGCGGACTGCCGGGTCTCGTCCCGGAGAATGCGCACCGGGGAGGAGCTGCGGGTCTCTGGGGCGGTGAGCACCGCGTCCGGGTCAGCAAAGCCATGCAGCTTCCTGTCTAGCTCCGGCAGGGCCTGGGTAAGTGGGCCCGTGATGCATTCCGGCAGGCAGTCATGAAGATCACACCAGGTAACACCGGGGCGGTAGGTGGGCTTCACGGTGCCGGGGCCGCTGCTGGGTCTTCCCGCCAGAAAGTCCTCTACCCGCTGGGCAGGGGCACAATAGCTGCCTGTGAGCTGATAGGCAGCCTGCTCTATTTGACGCTGCCAGTACATCCCGCCCAAGGGGCCTTTTTCCGGGAAAACAGCGGGATTCACGGTCACAAGCAATGCCGCATTGGCATTCTCCCCGTCCCGGTCCGCGTAGCTCATGCCGTTGGTCACCGTGCGGCCCTCTTCCGAAGCCGCCGCCACCACGAAGCCGCCGGGGCACATGCAGAAGGTATACACCGTTCCGTCCTCCAGGTGCTGCACCAGCTTGTAGTCCGCCGGAGGCAGATGGGCATTCAGCCCGCCGTACTGGGCCTCGTTGATTTTTTCCTGCCGCTGCTCGATGCGCACACCCATGGCAAAAGGCTTCGGTTCCATGGGAATGCCCCGGGAAAGCAGGGTCTCGAAGGTATCCCGGGCGCTGTGGCCAATGGCAAGAATGGCCCTGTCGCAGGGGATCTCTTCCCCGCTTGACAGCTTCACGCCGGACAGCCGGCCTTCCTCCAGCAGGAAATCCGTCACCTGACTTTGGAAGTGCACCTCGCCCCCCAGGGCGATGATCTTTTTGCGGAGATTCTGAACCACCTCCAGCAGCACATCCGTGCCCACATGGGGCTTGGCGTCGTAGAGGATATTCTCCCGGGCACCAAAGGCCACAAATTGCTCCAAAATCCAATGAATTCTGGGATTGCTGACGCCGGTGTTCAGCTTGCCATCCGAAAAGGTCCCCGCGCCGCCCTCGCCGAACTGGACGTTGCTTTTAGCGTCCAGGGTTCCGTTCTCCCAGAAGGCCGCCACCTTTTTATGGCGGGAAATTGCGTCCTCCCCTCGCTCCAGAACGATGGGCCGCTGGCCTGCCTGAGCTAAGATCAGGGCGGCAAACATTCCGGCAGGGCCGAAGCCAATGACCACCGGCCGTTTCTCCCGTTCCGGCTGCCGTTTCGGAGGCTTATAAAGCTCTGTGGGAGCCGGAGTCACCTTTTTGCTGCCGCATTTTTTCAGAATTTTCCCTTCACCGCTTTTCAGTGCCACGTCTACGGTATAGATAAACTTCACATCCGGCTTTTTCCGGGCGTCCACAGACCGGCGGACCAAGCTGACGCTCTGGATCTCCGAGGCGGAAATACGCAGAATTTTTGCCGCTTCAAAAAGCAGCGACGTCACGTCCTGTTCCGGCCCCATGGCAATGTCTCGAATTCTCAGCATGATTCTGCCTCCCCTGCGTACATTCCCGCCAGGCTGCCGGAGCTCCAGGCCCATTGCAAATTGTAGCCGCCGCAGTCTCCGTCCACATCCAGCACCTCACCGCAGGCATAGAGCCCGGGCACCAGCTTGCTCTCCATGGTCTTTTCGTCAAATTCCGCCGTTACAATGCCCCCCGCCGTGACCTGGGCGCTGTCCATACCCAGGGGCTCCGTCAGATGCACCCGGAAGCACTTGGCATTTGCCGCCGCCTGGTACAGGGCCTTTTCCGGCAGCTGGGCAATGGGCGTATTGAGGCCGATGCCTGTCTCCTGCACCAGCACCCGGCCAAGTCGGTTGTGGAGGATGCCCGTAAACAGCTCCCCGGCATTCAGGCCCGTTTTCCGCCGGGCAAACAGCATCTCCGCCAGAGCCTGCTCGGTCAGTTGGGGCAGCAGGTCCAGGCAGCAGAACCAGTCCCCTTTTCTCTGGCACACATCCCGGGAAATCTCAAAAATCACCGGGCCGGACAGGCCGTATTCCGTGAACTGGATTTCGCCGCTGCTTTCGGACCAGGTTTCTCCATCCCTGGAAATTTCCGCCCGACACTCCGCCCGGACGCCTTTCAGAGCGCTGACCCCGGGCCAGTCGGTTTTCAGCTGGACCAATGTGGGGCGCAGACGGGTGCAGCCATGGCCCATGGAACGCAGCAGCTTATAGCCGGACATGGAGCCGCCAAGCTTCGTGCCTGCCAGGCCGCCGCAGGCAATGATCAGCTTATCACAGTGCAGGGATTCGCCGCCGGTCTCAAGGGTGAAGCCTGTGGCTTCCCTCCGGACTTTTTGAACCTCACAACCGGTTTTCAGGGTGATATTGGGCTTTTCCAATGCAAACCGCAGCACATCCACCACGGAATTGGCCTGATCCGAAAAAGGATAGACCCGCCCGGAGGCTTCCGCCACAGTCAGCAACCCCAGCTTCCGAAACCAGGCAAGGGTGCGCTCCGGGGAGAACCGCTCCAGGGCATAGCGGGAAAAGGCCCCGTCATCTCCATGGTAGCCACCCTGGGCGGCATGGAGATTGGTCAGATTGCACCTGCCGTTGCCGGTTGCCTGGAGCTTTCTGCCCACCCGGGCCTGCCGCTCCAGCAGAATCACCCGGCATGCCGGATTCTCCGCCGCCCGCAGCGCCGCCGCCATACCGGAAGCACCGCCGCCAATAATACCAACGATCATATTTCGTTCCTCATTTTCCTTCGTTTCCGGTTATTATACACGATTTTGCCCCAGGGTACAAGAAAAACTTCTTCCCAGTGGGGCGAATCTATGCTATAATGGGAGAAGGTGATGCTATGGAACGCAGCGGAATTGAAAGAATCGCAAAAAATCCAGAGGACCGGCTTTTGCTTGCCAAGCTCTGGGACAAAATAAATGCCGGAGTCCGCAAAAATATTCCGGCCAATACCTGTTTCCTGGCTCCCAGGGAGCTGGAGCTGGCAGACTTTCTCTTTGGGAATCTGCCGGGGCTGTACCGTTTCGGAGGCTACGAGGATGCGGAGCGGAAAATGCTTGTGTACCTTCCCGACTACCTGGAGGAAAGTGCCTTATATGAAGACGACAGCCCTCTGTGCTGCCTGGAGGCAAGCTTCTTTGTAGCGGACAAGCTGAGCCACCGGGATTTTCTTGGTGCGCTGATGGGCGCGGGCATTGCCCGGGAAACCGTGGGGGATATCTGTGTGGAGCCGGGCCGGTGTCTGTTTTTTGTGACCGCCGAGATCACGCCCTATGTGCTGGACAATCTCCGGGAGGCGGGCCGGACAAAGCTGCACCTCAAGCAGCTGCCCCTGCTGGGGCTTTCCATGCCGGAGCCGGAATTTCAGGAGATCCGGGACACCATGGCATCCATTCGGCTGGACAGCGTGATTGCCTCCGGCTTCCGCATTGGCCGGTCTCTGGCTGCGGACTATGTAAACGCCGGGAAGGTGAGCATTGACGGTCTGCCCTGTGAAAAGCCGGACAAGACCGTTTCCGAAGGGGCCAAAATCTCCGTCCGGGGGCTGGGAAAAATCAAGCTCTCCCAAATCGGAGGAAGGACAAAGAAGGACCGCATCGCGGTTACCATTCAGAAATATGTGTGAGGAATCCGTTATGAATATGAATGAAGTCATTGCCAGGATCAACGCTCTGGCAAAAAAAGCAAAGGAAGGCCCTCTGACGGAGGAGGAGCAGGCCGAACGGGACAATCTGCGCCGCATCTATATTGACTCCGTCAAGGCCAATCTGGTGGGGCAGCTGGAAAACACCTACATTTTGCAGCCCGACGGCACCAAAAAGAAGGTCACGAAGAAATAATGGATATTCGTTCTGAAATTGAATTATTCACTCCGGGCTGCGAACAGGAGCAGCGGGACAAGGCCCAGATGCTTTCCTGGCTGGATTCCACACCAGACCCCTTTACCAGGGCGAATACCGTCGGCCACTTTTCGGCCTCCTCCTGGATCGTCAGCCCGGACCGGCAACAGGTGCTTTTGATTTATCACAACATCTACCGTTCCTGGGCCTGGACCGGCGGCCACGCCGACGGGGAAAGGGACCTTCTGGCCGTGGCCCTGCGGGAAGCCCGGGAGGAAAGCGGGCTTGAAACCCTGCGGGTGCTGAAAGACGGCATCTTTTCTCTGGAAACCCTGACGGTAGACGGCCATATCAAAGGGGGAAGCTATGTTTCCAGCCATCTGCACCTGAATATAACCTATCTTCTGGAGGCAGACCCCAGGGAACTGCTTCGCATGAAGCCAGACGAAAACAGCGGCGTTGCCTGGTTCCCCGTATCCCAGGTAGCCGAAAGGGTCACGGAGCCCTGGATGAACCGCTGGGTCTATCAAAAGCTAATGAAAAGAGTGCGCGCATTGGGCGCGTAATATGGAGAAATACATGGAATTTTTACCCATCACCAAGCAGGAAATGCTGGAGCGCGGCATTGCGCAGCCGGACTTTGTCTACGTCATTGGCGACGCCTATGTAGACCACCCCTCCTTTGGCCACGCCATCATCAGCCGCATTCTGGAAAACCGCGGCTACAGCGTGGTCATCATCTCTCAGCCGGACTGGAAGAATCCCAAGTCCATCGACATCTTCGGTTGCCCCAGGCTGGGCTTTCTGGTCAGCGGCGGCAACATGGACTCCATGGTCAATCACTATTCCGTCACCCGGCACCGCCGGAAGACGGACTCCTTCACCCCCGGCGGCGTCATGGGCAAGCGCCCGGACTACGCCACCGTCGTCTACTGCAATCTCATCCGGCAGACCTACAAGGATGTACCCATTCTCATCGGCGGCATTGAGGCCAGCCTGCGCCGCCTGGCCCACTACGACTACTGGTCCGATGCCATGAAGCGTTCCATCCTCTTGGATTCCCAGGCAGACCTGCTGATGTACGGCATGGGTGAGCGAAGCATTGTAGAGATTGCGGACGCCCTGAACGCCGGTATGGACGTGAAGGACATCACCTATATCGACGGCACGGTCTTTAAGTGCAGGGAGCTGGACGAAAGCCTGCCCACAATTATTCTGCCCGGCTACGAAGAGCTGCAAAAAAACAAGCGCACCTACGCCGAGTCCTTCAAAATCCAGTACGGCAACTGTGATCCTTTCACCGCCAAGCGGCTGGCCGAGCCCTATGGGAAGGAATATGTGGTGCAGAACCCGCCCCAGAAGCCCCTGACCATGGAGGAAATGGACGCGGTCTATGACCTGCCCTACTGCCGGACCTACCACCCCAGCTATGAAAAACTGGGGGGCGTGCCCGCCATTGAGGAGGTCAAGTTCAGCCTGGTCAGCAACCGGGGGTGCTTTGGCGCCTGCTCCTTCTGCGCCCTGACCTTCCACCAGGGCCGTATCGTCCAGGTGAGAAGCCACGAATCCATTCTGGCCGAGGCAGAAAAAATGGTCAAAGACCCGGACTTCAAGGGCTACATCCACGATGTAGGCGGCCCCACCGCCAACTTCCGGCACCCCGCCTGCGAAAAGCAGATGACCAAGGGTGCCTGCGGCGGACGGCAGTGCCTCTACCCCACCCCCTGCAAGAATATGAACGCCGACCACAGCGACTATGTGGCGCTGCTGCGCAAACTCCGGAAAATTCCCGGGGTCAAGAAGGTCTTCGTTCGCAGCGGCATTCGCTTTGACTATCTTTTGGCCGACTCCAAGGACACCTTCTTCCGGGAGCTGGTGCAGTACCACATCTCCGGGCAGCTGAAGGTCGCCCCGGAGCACGTGTCCGATGCGGTGCTCTGCCGCATGGGCAAGCCCAGAAACGCGGTGTACAATCGGTTTGTGGACAAATATTTTGCTTTGAACAAGCAGTACAATATGAATCAGTTCCTGGTGCCCTATCTCATGTCCAGCCACCCCGGCTCTACCATGAAGGAGGCCGTGGAGCTGGCGGAGTACATCCGGGATATGGGCTACAATCCGGAGCAGGTGCAGGACTTCTACCCCACCCCCTCTACCCTGTCCACCGTCATGTACTACACCGGCCTTGACCCCCGGACCATGGAGAAGGTCTATGTCCCCACGGACCCCCACGAGAAGGCCATGCAGCGGGCGCTGATCCAGTACCGGAATCCCAAAAACTATTATCTGGTGAAAGAGGCGCTGATCAAGGCCCACCGGGAGGATCTGATTGGTTCCGGCCCCAAGTGCCTGATTCGGGCTGTTCCGCCCAGAAGCGGCGGCTACACCTCCGCCTCCAAGGCCCCGGGAAAGCCTGCCAAGTCTACTGCATCCGGCAAGGGAAATAACGCAAAAGGCGGAACTGTCCAAAAGGCCGGAAGGAACACCGGGAAGGCCCCTGCCGCCCATTCCGCAAAGGCAAGCAGGAACGCCCGTCCCGCTTCTTCCGGTAAGAAGCGCTGACAGACAGTGTAATTTCCCCGTTTTACACATATTCCGGCAATTTTCCTGATGTTTTTGGATTTTGGCTTCCACTTGCTGTATCTTCAATACAATAAATCGGAATTTGACGGAGCATTCGTTAGAGATGGAAATTCGAAAAGTGAATGAAAATAAAAAGCAATTTCTCTCACTTCTGCTATTGGCAGACGAGCAGGAAGATATGGTCAATCGCTATCTCGAAAAAGGCACAATGTATGTGCTTGACGACTGCGGTGTGAAGGCGGAATGTGTTGTCACCGATGAAGGCGATGGAATCCTTGAAATCAAAAATATCGCAGTCCAGCCGGAGCATCAGAGAGCGGGCTACGGCAGGGCGCTGATTGACTTCATTGTCCGTAAATACAGGAGGCGCTATTCCGTTTTACAGGTTGGAACGGGCGACAGTCCTCTTACAATACCGTTTTACGAAAAATGTGGCTTTGTCCGCTCGCACCGAATCGAAAATTTCTTTACCGACAATTATGACCACCCAATTTATGAGTGCAGCATTCAGTTAATAGATATGGTTTATTTGCAAAGGCTTTTATAAATTTCAGTTTATCAGTGAGGTCATTTCACATGAAAAAGAGAACACACATCTTGATCTTGATTGCAATTGCCGTGCTGGTATTGGGTGCCGTTGTTTCTTATTTTCTACCAAAGCGCTTTGGCAGAAATGTGACCCCATCTCAGGTGGACCGCATATCCGTGTTCGACGGAAGCACCGGAACGAGCTTTCTCATTACAGCGCCGGAAGATATTGAATACATCGTAACCAATATTCAGAGCATTCCCATGAAGCGAGCCGGTTTCTCCACAAATCGAACAGGGTTTACCTTCAAAATCCGATATTTAGACCATAGCGGTAAAGAAATAATCCCGGCCTTTTTTCTCAACAGTGACCGTATCATTTCCAAAGACCCTTTTTCCTACGTTTGCGGCGGCGGGTTGTGTCTTGATTACATACAGGAATGCGAAGAACGGTATCGAACCAACGTAGCGGAGTCTATCGAAATGTCTACTGAATAAGCCGCTTTGCGGCTTATTCACGGACCGTCAGGTGCGCAATTCCATAAAAACGGCTCTTTGAAACCGTTTTTATGGAAT
>ERZ1034952.1568-NODE-1568-length-18252-cov-6.617135_pt1 | contig 18252 bp, 20 predicted proteins | sample MGYA00520625_ERZ1034952 | MGnify/ENA primary metagenome ERZ1034952 (study PRJEB33766, sample SAMN09781773) | gut metagenome | biome: gut microbiome | host: Homo sapiens | place: Madagascar | study: EMG produced TPA metagenomics assembly of the PRJNA485056 data... | reverse complement strand
TTATTATGCTTTCTTCCTTATAATTATGTATTTGCGGTGCCCGAAAATATTTCCGTTGAAGTAAACGGCGTGCCTTTAGAGCTTGATGTTGCTCCCGTTATAGAAAATGGGAGAACACTTGTGCCCGTTCGTGCCATATGTGAGGCGCTGGGCTGTGAGGTTCGGTTTTATGAGAAATACGATAGCCATAATGTTATTGAGTTATCAAATGGTGAAGACAAGATAGAATTTGATCCGCTATATGATAAATATTCGATTAACAATTTTGATGAGCCGCTTGATTCTCCGGCGAGGATAATTAATGACAGAGCAATGGTGCCTATCAGAGCTTTGGCGGAGAATTAGGGAGCCAATGTGATATGGGACGAAGCTTCAAAAAAAATATCAATCATTAAAAAAGAAAAGCGAAGAGATCATGTAATTACATCTGTGTCGGATGAACTTTATTTCTATCATGACGGAGGAGAGCTTTTTGAACAAATTAAATATTCCTATCCCGTGATTGAAAATCCGGGAAATGATGCATATATAAATCAGATAAACGCGGAGTTTAAAAAATATGCCGAGGATTTTGTAACCGAACACACACAATATATTGATGAACTTAGAGAATGGCATTATAAAAACAAATTCTATCCTCCCGGTGAATTTGATCTTTGGTATACGGTGCATACTGATAAAGATGGGTTTTTATCTATTACAAACAGCAGGTATGAGTTTGACAGTGGCGCTGCGCGTGGAAACAGTTACAGAGAATCGAGAACCTTTGATTTAAACAAGAAAAAAGAGCTTACAATTTCGGATATATTAAAAGGCGATAAGCTTGACCGCCGCACGGCAATATACAAAGCTTTTTTAAAAAGGTATTCCCCTGATAGGGACGAACCTTGGTTTTTTTCGGGAAGCTGTGATAATGCAAAATTCTATTTAAAAGACAGTTCACTTGTGATGTATTTTGGTGCAGGAGAAATTACAAGAAATGTTATTATGACAGAAATTCCATACTCCGAGGAGTTTTTTAAAATAAAACTAAATTAATAATTATTGGGGCGATTATTATGAAGAGTGTTAATTTTTTAAATATGACGCTGAGAATATTGCTGACGGTTTCAATAATAACGGCTTTGTGTGTATGCGGTGTCGGCGCGGACGAAAATCAAGATTACGATGACGGGGAGATAATAGCTTCGGTCAAAGCAGGTGATGTTACGGTATACCGACCTGACGTTGCTCCGGCGGGCAAAAGAGAGGGGAATTATTCTTACAGTGATATAGGAGTTTATTTGGCGGAATTTTGCATAGTGCCGGATTCTAAGCCCGTATATGATTTTGAAATTGTTGCGATATATTTTGATGAAAATATGCAGCTGCGCATAGAAAGAACATTAAGTAAAATCGGGACGGTGCTGCCGACGGAATCGGTTAACGTAAAGCTTTCCCTTGCATGTATATATGCCAATCGCGGCATTTCGTATAAAGACGAATATGGTGTGGTACATGTATTCGGAATTAATGCAGACGGAAGAAACGGCAGTTTATACGCGGTGCAGGTTAAAAATGACAGAACTATAAGATACTCGAGCCTTAATTTGATTGATGATATTTCAAAGTCTTTTGAAACAATACAGAATAAATATGGGAATATTTTTGCAAGCTATAATATAGACGGTTATACATACGTTATATTTGAAAATAATCCTCTTGTAACGTTTTGCTTTTTTGAAGGTGATGAAAGACTATGTTCCCAAATAACAACTACGGCAGATGTTTTGTTTGATAACTTTGATGATGAGACGGAATTGAGTGTTTTGGGAAAAAGCTTATCGGCACAGGAATTGAGTGTTGTTGATTGTAATTGGTCAAAATGTGTCCGCTGGTATATAAACTCTTACGATTACAGGTATATCTTGGTTGAATTGCCTCATGATACTGACGTTAACTCGATAAGAATTAATCCGCTTAATCAAGTGAAAATATTGGATGCTTACTGTCCCGGTTGTATGGGTTAATTATATATTTGAAATCAGGTAAAAGATTTTAGGTGAAAATTTTATTTTTTGATGTAAATAAATTTTAATTGAGCATAGGGTGCGGCTGATTATTGCTGTACCCTTATTTTGTATAGTTGAAACGGAACAGCAAATGGGGATATTTATTTTAAAATCAAATAATACTTGCATTATAACGCGTTTTATTTTATAATAATTTATAACGTAATTATAAAAAAGCATGGAAGCTGATAGGAGGTGAGCGGCAAAAAGTGAAGCTTCACGATAAGTTTGCCAAAATCGGTGAAGTTACGGCAAACGCTTTAAACAAAAGTGTTTTCGGCAGATTGCTCGGGATGAGTGCGATTCAAAGCAGTTTTTATTACAAAATTTTGTGCATGCCGTCTTCGGCTATGATTTTTGTTCGTAAAAAATACGGGAAAAGTGTAAGAAATGCATTGTCGGGTTCTTTTGCCGCACGTTTTTTATCTTTGCGCAATTTGGTGATTGCGGCGGCAATACTGGCACCTTTTTTCGGGGCGGCAATGTATGTTGTCGGAATACTTATGATTGCTGCCTTTTTTCTTAAAACCGTTTCGGAAACAAAGAAAATACGAAAACCCACGGTTGTTGAAGCGCTTATCTATCTGTTCGTGTTGATATACTACGTGTTTATAGGAAATTTTTCTTTTTTCGGAATATTGTCGCTCATGTGCATGAGACCCGTTATGGCTTGTGCGGAGGATGATAGGACGCGCACGGCGGTATGCTCTGTTCTGGCGGTTTCTTCGGCTGCTGCGTCTTCTCTCGGTTTGTTGAACTCTGTGTACGGTATTTTCGGAGAATTTTATATACTTATGATATCCTTTTGCTTTTCAAATGCATTTTCTGCGCGCGGTGCATGCAGAAAGGCGCAGCTTGCGGCGGGAATTATTTTAACATTTGACTTTTTTAAACTTATAACACAGGGGCAGATAACTCCGGCAGGCGTTGCGCTTTGCGTATATCTCTGTCTGCGTGACACACGTTTTTTTGTACCGGCGATGATTTTATTTGCAACGATTTTCGGTATTTTCGGAGATATAATTAAAAGTGCGAGAGACTACAACATGGTTTATTTATCCGGTGCTTTTGCACTTGCAATGAGCTGGGTGTTTTATATAAATCTTCCGCAGGATATGAGAAAGAAATCTTTTGTAAAAGCGGTTATTGCAGCTGTCGGAGGAACATCGGCGGTGCTTGTGTCGCTTGGGGGCGGAGGAAGCCCCGGGTTTATTTTCTGGATGATTGTGGCGCTTTCCATGCCCGTGAGAGAAACGAATGTACCGCAAACTTCTCAAAAATGAAATAATTTCAGAAAATTAGAAAAAAAGCTTGATTTTATGCAAAATCTGTAGTATAATATTTAGGTTCACAGAACAATCCGCACGCGGGGGGAGCGTTTCCGGGTTCCCGAGGCACGTCTTCGGGCGGCGGCGCGCTGAGCTTCGCGGAGGTAAAAAAACATTTTTAGGAGGTGCACTACATGGCAGTAGTTGCAATGAAACAATTATTGGAAGCCGGTGTTCACTTCGGTCACCAGACAAGAAGATGGAACCCCAAGATGGCGGAATATATATTCACCGAGAGAAACGGTATATATATTATCGACCTTCAGAAAACAGTTAAAAAGATTGAGGAAGCTTACGACTTTGTACGCAGCGTTGTTGAAGACGGCGGAGAAATCCTTTTTGTCGGCACAAAGAAACAGGCTCAGGAATCAATCAAAGAGGAAGCCGAAAGAGTTGGAATGCACTATGTAAACGCAAGATGGCTCGGCGGCATGATGACAAACTTTAAAACAATTAAAAAGAGAGTTGACAGACTTTTCCAGCTTCACAAAATGGAAGAAGACGGAACATTTGATCTTCTCCCCAAAAAGGAAGTTCAGAAACTCCGCGGTGAAATGGACAAGCTTGAAAAATACCTCGGCGGTATAAAAGAAATGAAGAAACTGCCCGGCGCTTTGTTCGTTGTTGACCCCAAGAAAGAAAGAATAGCTATTGCGGAAGCAAAGAAACTCGGCATACCGGTTGTTGCTATTGTTGATACAAACTGTGATCCCGAAGAAGTTGATTATGCTATCCCGGGTAACGATGATGCTATCCGCGCGGTAAAACTTATTGCTCAGACAATTTCAAACGCAGTTTTGGAAGGCAAGCAGGGCGAGCAGCTTGACGCTCCCGAAGAGGCTGCTGAAGAAGCAGCGGCAGATGCTGAATAATTTTATTGATAATTTCGGAGGTGTATATATATGATTAGTGCTGCAATGGTAAAAGAGCTCAGAGAAGCTACCGGATGCGGTATGATGGATTGCAAAAAGGCTCTTACAGAGTCTGACGGCAATATGGAAAAAGCTATAGAGTTCCTCAGAGAAAAGGGACTTGCGGCAGTTGCTAAGAAAGCAGGCAGAATAGCGGCTGAAGGTCTTGTAACGGTTGTTGTTGAAGGCAATGTGGGCGCTGTTGTTGAGGTTAACTCGGAAACTGACTTTGTTGCAAAAAATGCTGAATTTATAAACTTTGTTGACGCTGTTGCAAAACAGGTTATAAAGTGCAATCCCGCAGATGTTGAAGCACTTTGTGAATCCAAGTGCGACGAGTGCGGCAAAACAGTTCGTGAAGAACTTAATGAGAAAATAGCTACTATCGGCGAAAACATGAACATTCGCCGTTTCAAGAGATATGAAGGCGGAGTTGTCGGATATGTTCACGGCGGCGGAAGAATCGGCGTTATGGTTTTGGTTGACGGCGATCTTTCAAATGAGAATGCATACACTGCAGCAAGAGACATTGCAATGCAGATTGCAGCAATAAATCCGCTTTACATGTCAAAAGATACAGTTCCCGCAAATGAGCTTGAAAGCGAAAAAGCAATTATACTGGCTCAGATGAAGGAAGATCCCAAAAACGCTAACAAACCCGAGAACATTCTCGAAAAAATGCTCACGGGTAAGCTTAACAAATTCTTTGAGCAGAACTGCCTTCTCCAGCAGCCGTTCGTTAAGGATGACAGCATGAAGGTTTCGGAATACCTTGCCAAAAACGGCGTAACACTTTTGGATTTCGTTCGTTTTGAAAAAGGTGAAGGTCTTCAGAAGAAAGAAGAAAACTTTGCCGAAGAAGTCGGAAGCATGGTGAAATAATAATGCTTCTGCTTGAACTTTGCGATGTTCTTGAATGTGACGGTGCCGGCTTTAAATTCAGCCGTGAAATAACGCCTCCTGCGCAGAACTTTCGCGGAGAAACGTTAGAATTTACCGAACCCGTTGTAGTTACGGGGAATGTGAAAAACATGCGCGGCACGGTTGAGCTTTATGCGAGCGTAAAAGGAAAGATAAGAACAAAATGCGCCAGATGCGGTGAGGATGCCTTTTACACTTTTGCTTTTGACTATACAGATGATGTTAAATCATCCGATAACGATGAAGAAGGTCTTGAACTTATCGGCACTGCGATTGATCTTGAAAGCGCGGTTTTAAAGGAGATACTATGCAACATGCTTTTTACGGTGCTTTGCAGGGAAGATTGCAAAGGTCTTTGCCCAAAGTGCGGCGTAAACTTAAATCGCGTCACATGTGACTGTACAAGCCCTGAAAGCGATGCGGTTTGGGAAAAACTTAAATTACTGAAATTTGATTAAAGGAGTGTATATAAATGGCAGTTCCAAAGAATAAAACTTCCAAAGCCAGAAAAAGAGCAAGAAGAGCAAATTGGAAACTTGAGGTTCCCGGCATGGTTAAATGCCCTAAGTGCCAGGCTCTTATAATGCCTCACAGAGTTTGCAGTGAATGCGGATATTATAAAGGCGTTGAAGTAATTAAAAAAGAAGCGTAATTTTTACGTTATAGCCAAGATGGGAGGGTGTTTCGCCGATTTTTAAACCATTGCGGACGACTGTTTGCCATGTGTTTCGGAGAAACGCCCTTTTGTCTGATTGGAATTTTTAAATATCGAAAGCGTAACAAACCTTTGAGAACATGTGTTCATGAGGTTCGCTTTTAGCCAAAAGGAGGGCTTCGCAATGATAGATGTTGCATGTATCGGCATACTTGTTGCCGATGTAATAGCAAAACCTGTTGATAAAATTCCCGGAAGCGGTTTGCTTGAGAGAATTTCATCCATAGAAACTTTTTCGGGCGGCTGTGCAATGAGCGCAGGAATCGACATGGCTAAAATTGGTGTAAAGACAGCGATTTTAGGTAAAGTAGGAGACGACAGCTTTGGAGAATTTCTCCGAAATGAGCTGAAGAAATATGATGTAAATACTGAAGGTCTTGCAACGGATCCCGATAATCAAACGTCAGCTTCAATTGTTTTGTCAGCATCAAGCGGAGAAAGAAGTTTTCTTCATACTGTGGGTGCTAACGGAACTTTTTGTTATGATGACGTAAACTGGGACGTTATAGAAAAATCAAAAATTGTTTTTGTTGCAGGCACCATGCTTATGGATAAATTCGACGGTGAAGACTGTGCGCACGTATTGAAGAAAGCAAAAGAAATGGGCAAGACAACCGTGCTTGATACTGCATGGGACAGCCGCGGAAGATGGATGGAGGTTCTTCGTCCCTGCATGCCGTACATAGATGTTTTTCTTCCCTCCATTGATGAAGCAATAGAGCTTGCCGGCGGAGAAACCGACCCTGAAAAAATTTCAAAAATATTTTTTGATCTCGGTGTGTCAAAATGCGTTATAAAGCTTGGCTCTAAAGGCTGCTATCTGAAAGAATCAAGAGATGCGGAAGCTAAAATCGTGCCTTGCTATAAAGTTGAAGCGGTTGACACAACCGGTGCCGGAGACAGTTTCTGTTCCGGATTTATATCAGGCATGGTAAAAGGTCTTTCATTTGAAGAATGCGGAAGATTTGCAAATGCGGTTGGAGCTCATTGCGTTATGGCAAAGGGCGCGACAACGGGTATAAAATCATTTGAAGAAATAAACGCATTTATAGAAAGCAGAAAATAGAATTGTGTTGAGCTGCTGCCGAAATTTATTTTTGGCGCAGCTCCGTACACTTTATTGAATTTTATATGACGTGAGCCTCAGACAGCCGCTGGACGTTAAAATATCGGCTATGTCCGATGTTGTCTCATGATTTGCCGGTATACTGAAGAAAACAGTTCCGCTTTCAATTTCGGCGCGGTAAAAATCCGATTCATCTGTCGGGATTCCGCTGTCTTCCAAAACGGTTTTGAGACTTTGGCTGTTTTGAAGAAAAAAAGGAGTAGGTGCCGAAAGACCGCCGAATGCATTGTATTCGTGATCGGTTGTGGCGCCGAAAGTTAACGGAATATTATATGCATACGGTTCGCCGGTGTTTTCGGGTGCGTTTCTGAGACTCAAAACACGGACATTTTTTGTATCAAACCCTGCGCGCTCTATTGCACGCTCGGCTTTTTCGGCTGCGGCATTATCGTGAAAAAGACAAACAAGAGTTTTTTGCATCATTGTATAAATCTCCTTTTGAAAGTTTTAATTAGTTTAAGCCGAAAAGAATATAATATACGTATACATTAAATTTTCGCCTTCGGCGGAATGGAGATTAAAATGGAAAAACAATTACGTTATCCTCATTCGTGCAGATATTGCAGATTTGCTTCGGCGCTGAGCGTGAGACGTGAGGTTTTCTGCAAATATAAAGCGGCGGTTTCATCAAATTTTATATGTGATAAATATGAATTTGATCCGTTTAAGTACAGAGTTCGCAGAAAAAGAACGCTTGATACGGACAAGTTTAATCCGGAAGACTTTAAAATTGAATAAAAAAAGCGTGTTTTTTAAGCGAAAACGTGACTTTTTTTGAGTAAAATGTCAAAAATTTAGTTTTCTGATGAAAAATGAAGATAAAAATAAAAAAAGTGTTGAAATTACCGCTGAAAAGTGGTAAAATATATTCAAAATCTGATTAAGGAGGAAAGAAAATGAATAAGGCAGAATTAGTTGCTGCAGTTGCAGCAAAGGCAGAACTTTCCAAGAAAGATGCTGCTGAGGCTATAGACGCTGTTTTGGCAACAATTACAGACGCTCTTAAAAATGACGATAAGGTACAGGTTGTAGGCTTCGGTACTTTTGAAGTTCGCCAGAGAGCGGCTCGTAAGGGCAAAAACCCCCAGACAGGAGCAGTTGTTGACATTCCTGCTGCTAAGGTTCCCGCTTTCAAAGCAGGTAAAGCCCTTAAAGATGCTATTAAATAAGAAATTAGGAAATTATCTTTATGTAAAAAGGCTGCACGGTGTGCAGCCTTTTTACATTCTGTATGTCATATTTTTTTGGGGCAGAAATATTCTGCCGGACATTCGGAACATAACGGTTTTCTTGCCATACAATACTTTCTGCCGTGTAAAACCAGCTGATGACAAAAACGTGTCTGATTTTCGCGCGGAATTATTTTTTCGAGATCATGTTCAACTTTTACGGGATCGGTATTTTTTGTAAAGCCCATTCGGCGTGCAATTCGTCCCGCATGAGTATCGACAACGATTCCGCCTTTGCCGAAAATATCGCCGCGAATTAAGTTTGCGGTTTTTCTGCCGACTCCCGGAAGCTTTAATAAGTCTTCCATTTCCGAAGGAACTTCTCCGCCGTATTCCGAAAGAAGCATTTGGGCGCAGCCTTTAAGATTTTTTGCCTTATTGTGGTAAAAACCTATGGAATGTATTGCTGTTTCCAATTCTTTTATATCCGCTTCGGCAAAAGCTTTTACATCGGGAAATTTTTTAAAAAGTGACGGCGTGACAATATTAACACGTGCGTCCGTACACTGAGCCGAAAGCTGTACGGCAACGAGAAGCCGAAATGGGGTATCATAGTTTAGTGCGCATTCGGCTTCACTGTATTCTTTGTTAAAAACATCACATAATTTTAACTTTCTTTATTTGTCATAAAAAACACCTCTTTTACTTTATTTTATCAAAAAGACTTGAAAAAGTAAAGAAAAAAAGGTATAATAAATGGTAATATTTATTATTCGGAGGAGATGTAAATGTACTGTATCGATGTAGTTAGGAAATTCGACCCGGAGATTGCAGAGGCAATGGAAAACGAAAAGAACCGTCAGGAAAATAAAATTGAGCTTATAGCTTCCGAAAATTTTGTAAGTCCTGCGGTTATGACTGCTATGGGTTCACCCCTTACCAATAAATATGCGGAGGGTTACCCCGGCAAACGCTATTATGGCGGATGCGAGTATGTGGACGTTGTTGAGAATCTGGCAAGAGACCGCGCATGTGAGCTTTTCGGAGCCGAACATGCAAATGTTCAGCCTCATTCGGGGGCACAGGCTAATATGGCAGTTTTCTTTGCGATGCTTGAACCCGGTGACACGGTTTTATCTATGAGCCTGGCACACGGCGGACATTTAAGCCACGGCAGCCCTGTAAATATGTCGGGAAAGTACTTTAACATTGTTCCTTACGGTGTTTCGGAAGATACAAACACAATAGATTACGATGAAGTGGAAAGACTTGCTAAAGAGCATAAGCCAAAGCTTATTTTAGCCGGTGCCAGTGCATATCCGAGAGCTATTGATTTTGAAAGGTTTTCGAAAATTGCAAAAGAAGTGGGAGCATACCTTATGGTAGATATGGCTCATATTGCGGGTCTGGTAGCGGCAGGTTTGCATCAGAGCCCGGTGCCGTATGCGGATTTTGTTACCACAACAACGCATAAAACTCTTCGCGGACCCAGAGGAGGTCTCATTCTTTGCCGCGAAGAATATGCAAAGCAGATAGATAAGGCAATATTCCCCGGTATACAGGGCGGACCGCTTATGCATGTGATAGCTTCCAAGGCAGTTTGCCTTAAAGAGGCTCTTTCGCCGGAATTTAAAGAATATCAGAAACAAATTATAAAAAATGCCGCTGCACTTGCAAACGCTCTTATGGATAACGGATTTAAGCTTGTGTCGGGCGGTACGGATAATCACCTTATGCTTTTAAATCTCACGGATACAGGTAAAACCGGAAAAGAAGTTGAGAAAATACTTGATGACTGCAACATTACGGCAAATAAAAATGCTATACCTTTTGACACAAAGAGTCCTTTCATTACAAGCGGTCTCAGAATAGGTACTCCGGCTGTTACATCCCGAGGCATGAAGGAAGAGGACATGCGTGAGATAGCGGCGCTTATTTCCCTTGCCGTAAAAGATGCCGAAACAAACCGCTATGAGATTCTTTCGCGCGTTGCAGCGCTTTGCAAAAAGTATCCGCTTTATAAATAATGCAAAAAGGAATGTGAATAAACATGACAAGCCCTTTGGCTGACCGTATGCGTCCGCAGGAGCTTTCGGAGGTTGTGGGTCAGGAACATCTTGTCGGAAAAAACGGTGTTTTAAGACGCCTTCTCGAAAGCGGAAATATACCGAATATGATTTTTTACGGTCCTTCCGGTACGGGAAAAACAACCGTTGCGAATATTGCCGCAAAAAGGTGCGGAAAGAAGCTTTATAAGCTTAATGCCACAAATGCTTCCGTGGCGGATATAAAAGCAATTATAAACGACATCGGCGGTTTTGACACGATGAACGGAATTTTGCTTTTTTTGGACGAAATACAGAATTTTAATAAAAAACAGCAGCAATCGCTTTTAGAGTTTATAGAAAACGGTAAGATCACGCTTATTGCCAGTACGACCGAAAATCCGTATTTTTATGTGTACGGTGCCGTATTGTCAAGGTGTACGGTATTCGAATTTCGCGAGGTTTCTCCGAAAGATATAGAAAAAGCGCTTTGCCGCGCGATAAATGTTTTAAAAGAATCCGCTGTTAATGTCAACGTGGATGAAGCTGCGATGCTGCATATTGCTGAAACTTCCGGAGGCGATGTTCGCAAGGCTATAGGAACGCTTGAGATATCGGCATTTTCAACTCCGTGCGACGAAAACGGAAATGTTAATATAACGCTTGAAACCGTGGAAGCGTGCAGCGGAAAAAGAGCAACGCGCTTTGACAGAGACGGCGACAGTCATTATGATCTTTTGAGCGCCTTTCAGAAATCAATACGCGGAAGTGATCCCGATGCAGCGGTGCACTATCTTGCAAGACTTCTTGAAGGAGGAGATCTTATGAGCGTATGCCGCAGGCTTGTTGTCATAGCCGCTGAGGATATCGGAATGGCTTACCCGCAGGCGATAGCCATTGTAAAGGCATGTGTTGACAGCGCATTTCAGGTAGGTTTGCCCGAAGCGTGTCTGCCGCTTTCCGAGGCTGCCGTGCTGCTCGCAACATCTCCGAAATCAAATTCGTCCGCCATGGCAATCTGGAGTGCAATGGACGATGTTAAAAACGGGAACACGGGCAATGTGCCCGATCACCTCAAAGATTCACATTACGGCGGTGCGGAAAAGCTGGGGCACGGGCAGGGCTATAAATATGCGCATGACTTTGAAAATCATTATGTTGAGCAGCAGTATCTGCCTGATGCAATAAAAAATAAAAAATACTATATTTTCGGTGATAATAAAATGGAAAAAGCGTCCGAAAAATATTGGAAAGATATTAAAGAAAAACGCGGAAAAATTTGATTTAGCCGAAATTATGTTTCGTATTAATGCATATAATATATTCGGATATTTTATTAAGATGTCCGTAATTCGAAGGGAAGATTTTTGTGAAAGAAAAATTTTATATTACAACCGCGATAGCATATACGTCGCGAAAACCTCATATAGGTAACACATATGAGGTTGTTCTGACAGACGCCATTGCGCGTTATAAGAAAATGCTTGGATTTGACGTTTTCTTTCTGACCGGCACAGATGAGCACGGACAGAAAATTCAGCAGATTGCGGAAGAAGAGGGAATAACTCCGAAAGCTTATGTTGACGGGGTGGCAGGAGATATACGCAGAATTTGGGATCTTATGGGCGCCGATTATGATAAGTTTATAAGAACTACTGATGAATATCATGTAAATGCCGTCCGTTCCATATTCAAAAAGCTTTATGAACAGGGAGATATATATAAGGGTGAATACGAAGGACTTTACTGTATTCCCTGTGAATCGTTTTTCACACAGTCGCAGCTTGTTGACGGATGCTGCCCCGACTGCGGAAGACCTGTGCAGAAAACAAAAGAAGAAGCTTATTTCTTTAAAATGAGCAAATATCAGGACAGACTGATGCAGTATATTGACGAGCATCCGGACTTTATAAAACCCGAAAGCCGCAAAAATGAAATGGTTAATAATTTTCTGAAACCGGGACTGCAGGATCTCTGTGTTTCCAGAACATCGTTTAACTGGGGCATTCCTGTAGATTTTGATGATAAGCATGTAATTTACGTATGGATTGACGCGCTTTCAAACTATATTACGGCGCTCGGATATACTCCCGAAGAACAGGGTGAACTTTACAAAAAATATTGGCCCGCAGATGTTCATATAATCGGAAAAGACATTTTAAGATTTCATACCATTTATTGGCCGATTATGCTTATGGCGCTCGGTCAGCCGCTGCCGAAGCAGATTTTCGGTCACCCTTGGCTGCTTTCCGGTATGGATAAAATGAGCAAGTCAAGAGGAAATGTTTTATATGCCGATGAACTTGCGGAAAGATTCGGCGTTGACGCAATACGCTATTACCTTCTCAGCGAGATGCCTTATGCGCAGGACGGAACAATTTCATACGAAAATATTATAACGCGTTATAACACAGATTTGGCAAACACTCTCGGAAATCTTGTAAACCGCACCATTGCGATGGTTAAAAAATATTTTGACGGAAAAATTCCGGCTCGCGCAGAGCTTGATGAAACAGATAGCAGTCTTATGGCTTTTGCAGAAAATACCGTTATATCATATAAAGAAAAAATGGATGAATTCCGCTTGGCAGATGCGTGCGATCTTATTATGGGTCTTGCGAAACGCTCAAATAAGTATATAGACGAAACAACTCCGTGGACTTTGGCAAAAGAAGAAGCTAAAAAGCCGCGTCTCGGTACGGTGCTTTACAATCTTTTGGAATCCATAAGATTTATCGCCGTTATGATAAAACCCATAATGCCAAAAACTTCGGACAGTATTTTTGCACAGATTAATTCCTCCGACAATACGTGGGAAAGCCTTGCTGTATTCGGACTTACAAAATCGGGAGATTCTGTCGGCGAAGCGGCTCCCCTTTTCTCGAGAATAGACGAAAATAAAATGCTTGCGGAAATAGAAGCTTCATCAAAGACCGAGGAGAAAACGGAAGATGAAAATTTGGCTTCGATAGATGATTTTGCAAAACTTGATATAAGAGCCGGAAAAGTTCTGGAGTCTTCTTATGTTGAAGGTTCGGATAAACTGCTTGTCTCCAAAATAGATATAGGCTCGCGCGTTTTGCAGGTTGTTTCCGGCATAGCTAAATATTATTCGCCGGAGGATTTTGTCGGAAAAACAGTTGCCGTTATCGCAAATTTAAAACCGCTTAAGCTTCGCGGAGTGCTTTCTGAAGGAATGGTAATAGCCGCAGGAGACAAAAAGAACTTGTCACTTATGACATTTGATAAAGAAGTTGCCCCGGGAACCAAAATCAGCTGAGGTATTTTCAAATGATAGATGCACATGCACATTACGACGATCATGCTTTTGATGAAGACAGAGACACGCTATTGCCATATCTGCATGAAAACGGAGTGGAAGTTATAATAAATTCCGGAGCGGATTTGGAAAGTTCCAAAAGCAGCATAGCGCTTGCGGAAAAATACGATTTTGTTTATGCAGCTGTTGGTTTTCATCCGGACTTTGCAGATAAAGTTCGGGAAAGTGATTATGAAGAACTTTTAAAGTTTACAAAGCATGAAAAGGTTGTTGCCGTGGGTGAGATAGGTCTTGATTATCATTACGGCAGGGAATATAAAGAGCAGCAAAAGGAAATGTTTGCAAGACAGATGAATATAGCGCACGAAGCTTCTTTGCCTGTAGTTATACACGAAAGAGAGGCGTGTGCCGATGCGCTCGGCATATTAAAAAACAAAAAGGTGTTGGAAACGGGCGGACTTATGCATTGTTTTTCGGAAAGCCCGGAAACTATGGAAATTGTCCTTTCGATGGGAATGTATATTTCACTCGGCGGAGTGGTGACGTTTAAAAATGCCAAAACTGCTCCGCTGTGCGCCGCAAAAGTGCCGAAAGACAGGCTTTTGCTTGAAACCGACTGCCCGTATCTTGCGCCCGTGCCGTATCGGGGCAAGCGCAACAATTCTCTTTATATTAAATTCTCGGCCGAGAAAATTGCTGAGCTGCGCGGAGTTTCAGCTTCCGAAATTATAAGTGCAACAGCTGAAAATGCAAGAAGATTTTACGGCATTTAAAAGTTTAATCCGGAGATGATTGTTTTTGAAAGAATATATGAGAGTTTATGCCAAGATTGATACCGAGGCGCTTATAGAAAACATACGCCATATACGCGGTATACTGAATGACACTACAAAAGTTATGATGGTTATAAAAGCCGACGGATACGGTCACGGAGCGGCAGCAGTTGCTCATGCACTCGACAGGGATGTAGACTATTTTGCCGTTGCAGTTATAGAAGAAGCGGTTGAACTTCGCAGGCAAGGTGTTTTAAAGCCGATACTTATTTTGGGTCACAGTGCACCGCAGTTTTATACGGATGCGCTTTTGAATAATGTTTCGCTCACGGTTTACAGCTTTGATATGGCAAAAAGACTTTCCGTTGCGGCAACTGCAAACGGAAGAATCGGTAAAATTCATATAGCTGTCGATACAGGTATGACGAGAATAGGGTTTGACTGCAGTGATGAAAGTGCAGAGATAATTAGAAATATATCAAAACTGCCCAATATACAAATAGAAGGCATATTCACGCATTTTGCCACAGCCGATGAAGCGGATAAAAGCTTTGCGGTTGAGCAGAAAAACAGATTTGAAGATTTTTGCAAACGTCTTGAAAAACAAGGTGTATATATTCCGATGAAGCATATAAATAACAGTGCCGGAATAATGGCTTTCCCGGAGTTCCAGTATGATATGGTGCGTTCGGGAATTATATCGTACGGACTGTATCCTTCCGAAAACGTAGATAAATCCGCGCTCAAATTAAAGCCCGCTCTTCAGCTTAAAACACATGTTGTGCATATTCATACGGTGCCTGCGGGTGTTGGCGTAAGCTACGGTCAGACGTTTGTAACAAAACGCGAGACCCGCATAGCCACAATACCGGTAGGCTATGCCGACGGGTATCCGCGCAGCCTGTCAAATAACGGCAGGGTTATTATATGCGGCAGATATGCGCCTATAATAGGCAGAATATGTATGGACCAGTTTATGGTTGATATTACGGATATTGACGGCGTTGAGATTGACAGCGATGTTACCCTAATCGGGAAAGACGGTGACGCCTCCGTAACAGCGGATGAAGTGGCGGAAAGAGCCGGCACAATAAACTATGAAATAATATGCGGAATAGGAAAAAGAGTTGCGCGCGTATACATTTGATTTTTTTATTTATAGTTTTTAATATAACGGAAAGTTTCCTCCTCGCCTTTTTCGCTGAGCATTATAAGCCAGCTTTCCAAAAGGTCGGAGGTCTTTTCGTTTATAAAGCGTTTTCCTTTTGCTTTCTGAAAATATTGGAGCGGATGCGAATCCGTATAATTTTTGCCCTGATACACCTTGCTTGCCGCAACTCTGTCGCAAAACATTTCCTTCACATAGCGCAGAGGCATCTCAATGGGCGAAAGAATACGTGTTTTCGGGTTGTAATCCGTCCAGTATTCAAAGTGGTGCTTGTTTCTGCCCTTATGATGCAGCCACGCCTTTGAATATCCGTATTCCGCGCGCTCGCCCTCGTTGGGGCTTTTTGTGCCGAAATAGTATTTGGCGCCCACAATAAATTCCGTGGGGCTGTATTTTGAAAGGTCGTGAAAAAGACCGCGAAAGCCTATTCCAACCTTGAAGGCATGCTTTATCACAAGGTGTCTGTGACGTGTAATTGTTCTGAAATGTCCTATGGCTTTAAGCATTTTATGATCTCCTTTGCAATAGCTTTTCTTATTATACTCCCAATTCGGAAAAAATGCAAATAAAAAATTGCCGCGCCGCCGGAAATTACCGAAAAAAGCCCTGTGCGGCTCCGTGCGGACACGGTAAATGATAAATCAGTGCAAATTTTTGCCAAAATATTTATTGACTTTTGCGGCAGACGCGGCATACGACGCCGGCGCGAGAACAATTATTTCATGGAGCTTCCGCGGAGGAGAGGCGTGCGACTACAGAGCGCGCAATACCGACATTGTATGGAATGTCACGGGAGACGCGATGCGCCGCCTCACAGACAGACATATGACCGAGGAAAGAAATAAAATTCGCAAACAACTCAATTTGGAATAGGCAGTTTTAAAATTGCCGAGCTACCATCCGAAAAAGTCCGAAATGTGCGATTCGGGCTTTTTTATTTTAAAAAAAATTTGCTTTTTCGACGATTTTCGTGTACAATTATGACAGAGGTGACTCAAATGAAAAAAATCATGCTGATTATTTTATGCTTTGCACTGCTGTCGGCGCCCTTGGCGGCAAGAGCCGCGGAGCAGGTAACAACAACCGACATTAAAGCGTTTATAGACGGATTGTGGGTGCCGGGCGTTAACGTAGGGGGGAGACTTTACGTTTATGTGCGCGACCTTGAAAATTACGGCTACGCGGTGGAATGGAACGGGGAGCAAAGAAGGGTGGATCTTTATAAGGCCGACAACAAAACCGTTTTGCCGCTGCTGCCCGAATATGTGGGCGCGGAAAACTCCGGCAGATGGATATGCAATACGCAGAGCACGGATATCACTGTATATTTCGGAGGAATCCCGATTCCCTCCGTGAGCATAAACGGAAAAACCGCGGTAATGCTGCGCGACATTGATATAAGATGCAATATTTCTTTTAATTCGCAGCGGCGCGAATCGGAAATATGGGTTGGAAAAACCAAGCTTGAAGGGAAAAAGCTTGAATACAAAAATATTTTTTATTCATGCATTTCGCTGCTTTCAAGGGGAGATTACGAAGCCGATATAATTATGAGCATGGCGGAGTCAGACGTGTATAACGAGGCGGCGCTTTACGGAATGAAAAAATATATAGAGGAGCTTACGGCAGCAAACGAAACGCTGAAAAAATACGAAGAATCGCCGGGATTTTCCGAAAGCGCGATGGAGCTTTGGTGGGCGTCGGTAAACGCAAGATACGCCGCATGCAACCTCTACGAAATGGCGGAAAATATGCGTGACGGCATTTCAAATCCCGTTTTGAAAGATTATTATTTGCAGTATGCGGAGGATTCGCGCTATCAGCGCAGCGAGGCGCTGGCGTTGTTTGCGTCGGAGCTTTGACGGAGCGCCTTGATATCCTTCGGTGCGATGCCGCGCGCCGAGCGCAGCGCGTGTATAAAATGCGAGCTGTCGTAATATCCGCTTTCAAGTGCGGCATTTGTAACGTCCGCGCCGTTTTGCAGCATTTTTACGGCGTTGTCGATTCTGCATTCGCTTTGATATGCCGCCGGAGACACGGCAAGAAGCTTTTTAAAGTGGTTAAAATATGCCGAGTATGAAAATCCGTATTTTGCGGCAAGCTCGTGAAAATTTATTTTTCTGTTAAAGTTGTGTTTGATATAATCTATGCTCAGTGCCATTTGAGAAATCCACGGAGCTTCCTGCTCTTCCGGACGGCTTACAAAACGCATTATTTCATTGCACAGAAGCTCTATAATACATAATACCGTGCGTATGCATATGGATTCGGGAAAATGCGGAAGCGTTTCAAGAATGTCCGTGAGCGAGCGCACGGCTTTTTCGGTTTGTTCGCTCATTTCGGCAAATATATTGTATTTTGAAGCATTTCTTATAAGGGGTTCTATATTAAAAAGAATATTGTATCCGTAAAAGCTGCGAAGCGTATCGGCATATTTTGTCATAAAAGCCTCGCTTAAAATTATATGGTAAACGTCAATTCCGTGTTCGGAAAAATAGCTGTGATTTTCGCCGCGCGGGATAACAAAAAAAGAACCTTTTTTAACGGGAACGGTGCTGTCGTCAAGAGAGTGATTTCCGCAGCCGCGCAGCACAATATTTATTTCAAAAAAGTTGTGCTTGTGCATCGGTAGAGAATAAAGCTTGTCATGATTGTAAAATTTCACATAAGCCGAATTGCCGAAGCCTTTGACATCGTTGTAATTATATATGGTTTTAAATCCGCTCTGCCGTTGTTTATCGTTCATTTTTGGCTCCCTTTTACAG
>ERZ1034952.1563-NODE-1563-length-18319-cov-6.406537_pt1 | contig 18319 bp, 17 predicted proteins | sample MGYA00520625_ERZ1034952 | MGnify/ENA primary metagenome ERZ1034952 (study PRJEB33766, sample SAMN09781773) | gut metagenome | biome: gut microbiome | host: Homo sapiens | place: Madagascar | study: EMG produced TPA metagenomics assembly of the PRJNA485056 data... | reverse complement strand
GTTATGAATAGAAATATTTATTTTTAAATAAAACGAAAGGATTTTTCATCATGGAAAAAGAAAAGGTTATTACCAAAATGACCGAAGCCGGACTGGTTGCGGTTGTACGTGCAAGCTCGGCAGAGGAGGCAATACGTATCAGTGATGCTTGCCTTGAAGGCGGCTGCCCGTCGATTGAGCTGACATTTACCGTGCCGGGAGCGCATAAGGTTATTGAGGCTCTGGCAAATAAGTATACCAACGGAGAAATGCTTTTGGGCGCAGGAACAGTGCTTGACAGCGAAACGGCAAGACAGGCTATACTTTGCGGTGCGAATTATGTAGTAAGCCCCGGATTTAATCTTGAGGCTGCAAAACTCTGTAATCGTTATCGTGTGCCGTACCTTCCGGGCTGCATGACAATAACAGAGGTTCTTACAGCTATGGAGGCAGGCGCAGATATCGTAAAAATTTTCCCGGCTGACCTGTTCGGACCGAAGATTATCAAGGACATAAAAGGTCCGCTGCCTCATGCAAAGATGATGCCGACAGGCGGTGTTGACGTGGATAATGTTGACCAGTGGATAAAGGCAGGCGCAGTTGCAGTAGGTGCAGGCTCATCATTAACAAAGGGCGCAAAGACCGGCGACTATGCGGCAATTACTGCTACCGCAAAGGAGTTTATCAAAAAGATAAAAGAGGCGCGCGCACAGTAGTACATAATTATATCGAAATTATAACATAATATAAGAGGAGTGTTTTTACAGTGGCTAAAGTAGTTACAATGGGCGAGATAATGCTTAGATTATCAACACCCAATCATGAAAAGTTTATTCAGGCGGACGAATTTGACGTATGCTATGGCGGCGGAGAGGCAAATGTTGCTGTTTCTCTTGCAAATTACGGACATGATGCAGCATTTGTTACAAAGGTTCCGGAAAATCCTATCGGTGAATGTGCAGTTGCTGCATTGAGAAAGCATAATGTCAATACATCATATATCGCAAAGGGCGGAGAGCGTCTTGGTATATACTTCCTTGAAAGCGGAAGCGCAATGCGCGCATCAAATGTAGTTTATGACCGTGCTCATTCTTCGATTGCTACAGCGACAGCTGCGGATTTTGATTTTGATGCAATTTTTGACGGCGTGGACTGGTTCCACTTTACAGGAATTACTCCTGCTGTTTCGGATGCGGCTGCAGAGCTGACCGAGGCAGCTCTTAAAGCTGCAAAGGCAAAGGGCGTTAAGGTATCTGTTGACCTTAACTTCAGAAAAAAGCTTTGGAGCAGTGAAAAAGCTCAGAGAATTATGACAAATCTTATGCAGTACGTTGATGTTTGCATCGGTAATGAGGAGGACGCTGAAAAGGTTCTCGGATTCAAACCGGGTAAAACAGACGTTACAAGCGGTGATCTTGAGCTTGCCGGATATGAGGATATATTCAAGCAGATGGTTGAAAAGTTTAATTTTGAATATGTTATAAGCTCGCTCCGTGTAAGCCACAGTGCATCCGATAACGGTTGGTCTGCATGCATATATTCAAGAGATACAAAGGAATTCTATCATTCAAGAGAGTATCGTATTCGTCCTATCGTAGACCGTGTCGGCGGAGGCGATTCATTTGCCGGCGGTACAATCTGCGGTTTCCTTGACGGAAAGAATTTCAAAGATGCACTTGAGTTTGGTGTTGCTGCTTCTGCACTTAAACATACAATCCCCGGTGACTTTAACTTGGTATCACGTAAGGATGTTGAAAACCTTGCCGGCGGTGACGGCAGTGGCCGCGTACAAAGATAAGCTAAGTGATGTTTTACATAAAAGGAGTTGCGGCTTTTTTGCCGCAGCTCCTTTATTGAATGGAGGGTTTTGTGTGAAAAAACATTTAAGGCAATTTACTTTAATGCTGATAGGCACATTTTTAGTCGCTGTTGCTACAAGTGTGTTTTATACACCGAATAAGATTGTCTGCGGAGGGGTTTCCGGTATGGCAACGATATTATACTATACCTTCTCAATTCCTCTCGGACTCAGCTATGCCGTGATAAACATTGCATTGCTGCTGCTCGGCTATAGGGTTCTGGGCAGAGATTTTACGCTTAAAACCTTAGTCAGCATAGTGATGCTTTCGATATTTATTGAGATAATGTCACATGTTCCGGTGGCTACAAATAATCTTATTCTTGCTGTATTATTCGGAGGAATCCTTTATGGCTGCGGACTGGGGATAACGTTTATTTCCGGCTCAACGACCGGCGGTACGGATATATTGGGACGGTTGCTTCAATATAAATATCCGACAATGCCGATAGGCAAGCTGTTGCTGCTTATTGACGGAATGGTTATAGCGGTTTCACTTATTGTGTTTAAGCAGATGGATTTAGTCCTGCTCGGAATAGTCGGACTGTTTGTTCAGACTCTTGCTGTTGACGCATTGATAAAAAGAATGAATATTTCAAAGCTTGCGTTTGTTATAACAGATAGAGGAACAGAGATTGCAAAAAAACTGATAAGCGGTTCGCCGCGCGGTGTAACGATTATAAATGTTATCGGAGCATATACAATGCAGGATAAGCAGCTGCTCTTGTGTGCGCTTAAAGAAAGCGAGATAACACAGTTTCAGAATACGATTCTTGCAGAAGATTCTGAGGCGTTTGTTATTTTTTCAGAATCACAGTTTATAGTGGGAAACGGATTTTTAGTATACAGATAAACAAAAGCCCCGTCGGATATATCCGACGGGGCTTTTATATTGCATTAAATTATTTCCAAAAATCAAGACTGGTTTTTTCATCCATAACAAAGGCTATGTCACCTGACCATCCCTGAAGCAAAGAACCGACCTCACAATAAGGAGAGAAATATTCAACCTGTGTATAATTGCCGCGCTCCAGATTGTATTCAAACGGAACGGTTAATAAGTGCATATATTCCATACCGTATTTACGCTTAGCGTATGCATACATTGCCGATAGGTACGGCCAGTTTGAGCCGTTGTGATAATTAAATGATTGAGTGGATTTGTTTCTTGCGGAATCAATTTTGCTGTAGAACGGATAAACACACATGCTTCCAAAGTCTTCACCGATACCGTTATTCTTTGACTCAAGCATTTCTTCCATTTTTCCAAGCATTGATTTAGCTTTGTTTTCGTCAGCAATTCCATAAATTGCTGCGAAAACAGTATCAATAGAGAGATTGCTTTCGGTATAGTCCTCATTGGTAAAATTCACATAATACCCTTTTTCATCATCCCAAAGCTTGGTATTGATAGCGTGTTTTACCTTTTCGTAATGCTGTATTGTAAGTTCATAGTGTTCGGAATCATTTTTCAGCTTATAAACTTGGGCAATAGAGTACAAAGCTCTTGCATATAAGGTTTCGTCATATGTGACATAGCCGTAGCGATTGACTTCGTCTGCCCAATCACGTTGATTATACCGTCCGGCTTTATATAGTAAACCGGTTTCGTCAGCATAATCCGATAGATGCAGGATTGCCTTAATAACTTTTCCGAATACAGTATCATTACCGATTTTTTCATCAGCAACATCAGTGTCGCCGCTGAAGTTAATATAATCATATAAAAGCATTGCCAAAAACGAGGGGCTGTCATAGTGATCTCCCCACCAGTTTGTCCAGTCACTCTTTACAGCCGACGGGCAGGAGCCATCATCACTTATTCCTTTAGCAAGAGTAAGCAGCTGGTTTTTAACCTTATCAAGGTTGCCGTTATACATCGGCAATACGGTAAAATACGAGTCACGATAATAGCTTCGCATAGGCGAAAGATACCTGCAGCCTGCCATAAATGCCTTGTAATCGCCCTTTTCCTTGTAATTCTCCAAAGAAGCCCAATAGGCAGACTGATACAAAGCCTTTTCGGTTTCAGATAAGTGTCCGGGAATATACACGTCTGTTATTTCCTGTTTAACTGAAGAATAGATATTATCAAATTCCGCCAATAATTCCGTGCATTTTTCAGGAATATCACAGTAAATCATACGTGTACGTATTTTCGGATGATCGTAGCTCAGTTTAAAATATACTGCAAAATTTTCTTTTACATATTCCATATCACTGTCAGATACGAGTATTTTGTCATAGCCGCTAAGAACCTTGCTGTTTGTGAGAACTGTATCATCCGAAAAATAATTGCCGAGCAATCCAAGTTCCAGAATATCACTTTTGTTTTTTGTAAGCAAGGTATAGCAAGTGAATATACCGTTTTCTTTTGTGTCAAGGAATTGTTCGATTTTAAGTACAGCACCCTTTAAATCCAATTCGATTGTTTGTGTCCTGCCGAGCATTGTAACCTTTTTATCAATCAGCACATCCTGAATTTCGCCGTTGTAGGATAGGTTAATAAAGCGAATCGGAAACTCAAAAGATGCACCGTCTGTTACGGAATAGTATTCAATGCCGCCCTGCCCGTTAAAGCAAGCGCCCAATGTATAATTTGACACATCATATTTAGTTTTCTCAAATTGTTTGCCGTAAGCAACAATGGCACCGTTTTCAAAAGTGTTTTTCATAGTATTTCCTTTCTTTATGTTACTGCGCGGCTGTGTGAATTAAAGCTGTTTTTGAGAATAATACTTTGGGTAATGCATTTATGCGTAAGCAGGTTCACAGGTGAGATTTATTCCGAGTCTGCGGAACACCTTTTCGTCAACAGAGGATAAAATCACCGAAGAATGAAGCTCACATCCTCTGAGCTTGTCCAGCTGTTCCATGGCAAGCTCTGCTTTAGAATCAGATGCTGCACATATGGATAGTGCGATTAAAGCCTCATCTGTGTGTAAACGCGGGTTGCGGTTGCCGAGATGGTCAACCTTTAGGTGCTGTATCGGCTCTATAATAGTAGGCGATATAAGATGAACGGAATCGTCAATGCCTGCCAAAGCTTTAAGAGCGTTAAGCAGCAGGGCAGAGGAGGCACCAAGCAGAGATGAGGTTTTGCCTGTGATTATTCTTCCGTCACTTAATTCGATAGCTGCCGCAGGAGCACCTGTAAGCGCTGCTTTTTGAATTGCCGGAGCAATTACCGCGCGGTCGTGTACCGTTACGCCTGCCTTTTTCATCAAAAGTTCAAGCTTTAGTACAACTTCCTCGTTGACAAGCCCCTTGCGGTGCTCACACAGACCGGTATAGTATCTTCTTAAAATTTCATCGCGGCAGGCACTTTTGACAACTTCGTCATCTACAATGCAGTTGCCTGCCATGTTTACGCCCATATCTGTTGGTGATTTATACGGACACTCACCCATAATTTTTTCAAGCATAGCCTTTACAACCGGGAATATTTCTATATCACGGTTATAATTGACGGTGGTTTCGCCATATGCCTCTAAATGGAACGGATCTATCATGTTTACGTCATTCAGGTCAGCGGTTGCCGCCTCATAGGCAAGATTGACAGGGTGCTGAAGCGGAATATTCCATATCGGGAAGGTTTCAAACTTAGCATAGCCTGCCTTAACACCATGCTTGTGCTCGTGGTATAACTGTGAAAGACAGGTAGCCATTTTGCCGCTGCCGGGACCGGGAGCGGTAACGACAACAAGCTCCCTTGCGGTTTCGATATACTCATTTTTGCCATATCCGTCATCACTGACAATCTTGCCTATATCCGACGGATAACCCTCAATGGGATAATGCCTGTAGACCTTTACGCCAAGAGCCTCAAGCCGTCTTTGAAACGCCTCTGCGGTGGGCTGTCCCATAAATCTTGTCATTACCACGCTGCCTACATACAGACCTGCTGTTCTGTAACAGTCGATTAAGCGTATAACATCTAAATCATATGTAATGCCGAGATCGCCGCGCAGCTTGTTTTTTTCTATATCGGCAGCATTTATAGCTATGACGATTTCAACCCTGTCTTTAAGCTGAAGAAGCATGCACAGCTTACTGTCCGGCTGAAATCCCGGAAGAACACGTGACGCGTGATAGTCATCAAACAGCTTTCCGCCAAATTCAAGGTACAGCTTTCCGCCAAATTTGGATATACGCTCACGGATATGCTCAGATTGCATTTTTAAGTATTTTTCATTATCAAAACCGATTTTTCCCATAATATAATCCCTCTCACCTGAAGTTATTTCCAAGATAATATTATACATCAAAAACAAGTCGGTTGCAAGGTATTTTTAAATATTATGTCGGATTAAGGGTATAAAAAGGACGGTATATGCTGCAAGCCAAAGCAATGCAGCAGTCCTTTTTGTTTTTACACCGTATTTCATAAATCAATACCCAAAGTAATTCATATCTGCTATTTTATTCTATTAAAACTTATATACTAATTCAAGTGTAAAATATAAATATTCATATGCAATTTATAAATTTTCGTCAGGTGCACAGAGATAGTTTATATTTAGTAATATTTCCGTAGGGGCTACCCCGTGTGGTCGCCCGCTGCAATATGCGATACCTCTGTCGGCGCCTGCTTCGGCTTCCATGTGTCTATGCATTGTCTTGTAATATCCACACAGCCATTTTTGATTTTTCACTCCACAGTTTTCCTGCCGAAGCATAATCTGTCATTATAATTTGTTTGTTGTCTTTCAGTTTAACCTTTGCCGCAACTATATGATCAAAGGGAACGCTGTCATTATCCGCCAAACAAACATCTGCGTGTCCGCTGTTGTCTATATCAACAGAAACCGGTTCATCAACGCTGTATCCCAACCGATTGTCCTGTGCAAGCATAATCGGACCGCGTCTGAGTGCAATATGATTTTTTGCTTTGGAATCCTCTTTGTCATATGTCGAAATCACATAATTGTGTCCCCAAACAACCTTATTCATCAGTATCTGGTGTCCGTATGAAACGGGACGTATTACTTTTGTTCTCATATCCAAAACGATTTCAATTTTGTCACCGTTGCTCCATAGCCTTGAAATTGGTATATAACCTTTGCATACCGGTACGGATTGACCGTTTACGGAAACTTCTGTGTTTTCACTCCAGAACGGATTGTGCAGCTTTAGTTCAAATTCTGTACTTTTGTTTAAATTGACTGTAATCTCAATATTTCCTGATTTAGGATATTCTGTTTTGGTTTCAAAGCTGACCGTTTCTCCGTTTAAAGCGGTTGTTTCCGCAGTGCCGTCAATATACAGGTTCATAATAAATTCCTGACCGGTCTGCAAAAGATGTATCTCAGGCACCAAACCGATTCCGAGGGAACCTATACATGCACAGCAGCCGTAATAGTGATTGTCAGACATTTGTTTCAGTCCGCCGATGGCGTTACCGCGTGTTCCCGATGTAAGAGGACTGTAACTGTCAAATGGCAGAGGTTCAGCTATCAGATCACAGTGTTCATCATGTATGGAGACTTCGATTATATTTTCGGTATTCAAAGAGCCTAAATAAGCGTTATACAGTGATGTTTCAAAAGCGTCTGCATACTTTGAATTACCTGTGATAAGGTTTAAAAGGCACATAAATTTCATTAAGGTGACCGTTACGCAGGTTTCCTGCATGATTTCTCCGTTTGTGGTGTTTGCCTGCCTCACGGAGGAATGGTCGAATAACTCTGAGCTGCAGCCGCAGCAGCCTATCACGGTAAAGTCATTTTCCAAAATTTTGTCTGCAAAGTTTATAACAGCGGTCTTGTACCATTCAGTTCCGGTTGCTTTATAGTATTCAAGCAAGCCTTCAAAGCAGGAAATCATTTCGTATGCTTTGGTTATCGGATACTGGTATGGCATAAGCTCATCCTTGTATGCAAGTTCAAAAATATTTACAATGTCTGTTCCGCCGCTGTTTACAATGTATTCCGCAAAGTCCAGATACCGTTTCTCTTTGGTTATAAAGTACAGATGCATAATCGGTTCAAGTATAGAGGAGGAATTAAGCCCTCTCCAGTGCCTTGTGGCTGAGGTTATCGGAATTTTCGACGGCTCATTGCCTATTTTGCCGATAATGTAATCAACCTGTCCGGTCATAGATTTGATAATCCTGTTTTTTAATTCATTATCGGTGCATATTTCCAAAAAGTATTGCATTCCGAGCAGAACATATTTTCTGCACCATATATCCCATCCGTCAAATTCGTGATTTTTTGAATATGTGCTGATTCTGCCGTCCTCGTCGGCGCTTTCAAGCATATCGGATATTGTATGCGCCAGAATATCGTATAATTGCTTGTTTTTGGTATAAGAGTATACAAAGCATGCTCCGCGCATCATTTTTCCCCAATATTCTCCGCGCCAGCCGGCGTCATAGTCCGAATCTTCTCTGAACTGCTGCACAAATCTTCGCCAAAGCTCCGGCTTAAGCAGCTGCTCCTTTTCGGCAAATTTCATTGTCTTATCAATAAAACCGTTGTATTTGTAGTTAATCTTATTCATATATCATTAGCCTTTTTTATCGTGTATTTTATAAAGATTTACGCTCTTTCGACTAACTGCCTAACCGAAAAGTATAATCGGTATAAGAAGCATATCAAAATGACCGTCGCAGCTTATTGAGATAACAAGCATATTTTTTGAATTTACATTTTCGCCTGCGGTTACGGTATATTCTGCATGCTCGGACTGAGTCGGATTCATGCACGAGATACTCTTGTTCCCTATTACGCTCCATCCGTCCGGCAGCATCCATTCGATGTTGTATGATTTCTGTGAAACAAATTTATTTTTCAGTGAAAGCTTAAATGATATTTCACCGTTTGGCGTTATTTCCGGTTTATCGCTGTATTCAATAAGGCATTTTGCAAGCAGGGACTCATATTCCGCATAATAGCCGCTGCGGTTTTCAAGAGATAATGCAAAATCGTTACCCATAAATTTTTCTGTATCGATATCGTCAGAGGTATTATCTGCGTCATCACATATGGTGATATTATGCAGATTTACAATCTCATTTGTAAGCTGAGTGCAGGTTAAAGGTATCTCCATACTGTTGTCTGCAACGTCTGCAGCACCGGTGTTTATACATTTTGTTATTATATCATCGCCTATATGATCTTTCCAGTCATTGGGAATAATTGCCGTGCCGTGCATGATACCGAGCAATGCGCCTGCTGTGGCGCAGGTACAATCGGTATCATCACCGCAGTTGCAGGCTATAAGCAGCGTCTTTTTAAAATCTCCGCCGCCGTAAAGCAAACCTATTACGGTATAGCCTATATTTGCAGGCGCCTGAAACCAACCAAGCTCAGGATCTGCAAGTGACATTTCGGCAAGAGTATTGCGCGCGTCCTGCCAACTCATGTCGTTTTTGTAACATTCAACAGCCTTTGTAATATATTTAAACATTCTTGAGTCTGACGGAATTTTTGAAAGTCCGATTTCAAGAAGCTTATTTATATCATCAACTATAAATGCAGCTGATTCAACTGCTGCGATAAATATTGCCGCATATGTACCCTCGCCGCTGCCGTGATCCACACAGGAATCCTCATATGCATATCGTATGGCGGATTCAACCTTTCCGGGATAAAGGCATGCCCAGACTTCTGTTCTTATCCATGCGCCGTTTGAATGCTTCCAATAGTTTTTATACTCGCCGGAGATTGGCGGAACAAGACCGTGACGCATATTTGCTTTTGATATTCCGTATTCGTTCCAGTAAGGCGTTATATATTCCAGCCAGTATTCACCGAGAACCTTTGAATTAAGAGCTTTTGCGCCCTCATTTTTAAATGCCAGAAGCCATACAAGCTGTAAATCAAGATCGTCATTGGGCAGCGGAGCACCTGCTTTGGTTGAAAATCCTTTGCAGTCGTTTATTTCTCTCAGTCCTTCATATGGCGTGCCGAGAGTTCCTCCTATATTTTTGCCGAGCCAGCAGGCATAGATTTTATCTCTCAGCTCTGCTTTATTAAGTTTTATCATAATTATTTACCTCCTTTTTCAAAAAGCATAACAAAAAACCCTGCTTTTGTCTTTAGGCAAATAAAAGACAAAAGTAGGGTTTTTAAAGCTTGCTGAATTTTCCGGGGGTGACATTATACATTTCTTTAAAATGATTATAAAACAGCTTTTTGTCGCTGTATCCGACCTCTGACATAATATCCTCAATGGATTTGCCGGTGGTTTTCAGCATTTCCGCTGCCTTTGAAATTCTTTTTTCTTTAAGGTAGGCGGAAAAGCTTTTGCCGCAGTACTTTTTTAAAAGATTTCCGAAGTACACAGGGTTGTAAAAAGTCTGCGCCGCAATTTCTTTAAGAGAAATCTTTTGACTGTAGTTTTCGTCTATATAGCTGAGTATGTCATCAAGCAATATATTTGCTTTTACAGCACCGTTATTGCCGGTCGGCTTAATCCGTCTGAGAAGCTTGCTGAACAATATCCGCACGCCGCCCTGCATGACAGATTTATAACCCGGTTCTTTGGCATTGTATTCTCTTATAAGCATATCTATGACGGAATCTGTTTCATTCAGTTCGGCGCCTTCAAAGTGTATGCATTGGTAAGGCAGCGCACTGATCTCAAATTCGGTAAACATGCTGTGCCTGAAAAGGGTTATAATACTTTCGGCGTCTATAAGTTCTGAACTTATAAACTCCGGAGTTATAAGTATATTTACAAGCTTTGTACCGACAGAGGCTTCAAAGCTATGCGTCTGACCGCAGCTTATAAACACCAGATCTCCGTGGTGAGTTACATATTTTGTATCGTCAATATAATGTATGCACTCTCCGCTCTTTGTATAAACAAGTTCAAAAAAGTCGTGTATGTGTTTATCCTCTGACGGTTCCGGTGTATACTCGTTTATATAGATATTTTCTTCTTTTGAAATAAGCAGTTCTTTTTTATAGGATAGCATGATATATCGGCTCCGTTTATTTAATAAAGGAATCCCGGAAAGAGATTCCTTTATTAAAGCTTATTTACGCATCAGGATTCTGTGCCGAAAAATCCTCCTCGTCAAGATCCTCCGGAGTAATTTCAACAGCGTCCTTTTTCTTTCTGAAAAATTCCGAAACCTTGTCAATAGCATCGGGAGCCATATCAAGCAGACGGTCATATATGCTGTTTTGCGGAGTAACGGAAATCATACGTACCTTACCGTTGCCGACAACCAGAAATGCCTCCGGTGTAAGAGAAATACCGCCGCCCGTTGCGCCGCCGAACATATTGTTTGGCTCGTCTGTATCGGAGGTCTTTTGCTTTGCCGCGCGGTATTTTTCAAATTCAGAACCGCCGACGCCAAAACCGATAGCAACCTTTGAAATAGGAATAACAACAGTGCCGTCAGGCGTTGTTATGGCATCGCCGACAATGGTATTGACATCAATCATGTCTTTAAGTCCCTGCAGAGCAGTATACATGATTCCTTCTATTGGGTGCTTGCTTTCAGCCATTTTGAACACTTCCTTTTTTTATTTTTGTAAAATAAGTAATACCGGCGCGCAGCCCTTGTTTTACCAGTGCGTTTATAATATGTGCAGGTCTTACTTTAATTATACTTTCAATTTCAAGCCGAAATCTTTTTCCGTAAAAATCCGGAGTAACGGATATGGTCGGATATACAATATGCATATATCGTGATAAAATGGGATATATAATTCCGACTGCGCCCCAGACAGAGGAGTATGCTATTCCGGTATATGCCGGATTATCAAGACCGATATCAAGCTCGGCTCTTAAAACGGGAATATCAATTTTATACCTCAAATCTCCGAAAAAGTCAAGGATAATATCCTTGTATCGTTCAAAAATATCTTTGTATTCATGAAAAACAGCTCTCAGCTCAGAAAGTTTTAAGCCGCCTTCACTGTCATAAACCTTTGCTCCGTCTGATTTTAATTTGTCAATAATTGAACTCTTTTTTGCCTTTTTACTGTCCGAAGAATTTGTTTCTTCGTTTTTTTTAGCTGTTGATGCTGTATTGGTATTTGCAGAGGTGTCAAGTATTATCTTTCTAAAGCCGAATACACGCAGCTCTGCGACGGCTTTCTTGTCCGTTATATGAAGGCAAATCCTCCATACAGACCAAAGCGCGCAGGACAGCAGAATAACTGCCAAAACTATAACGGCGAATACGGCTATAAAGACATAACGCACGGACATACCTCCCCTCAGCCAAGCATGATATGCAGTGTAATCAGAAAATCACTGTATTTCAGAATCGTTGTTTTCGGATTCATCAATTACAGGCAGACTGATTTGTTCAGGCTCAACAGATAATTCAAGCTGTTCAACATCATCTTCGGGATGACCGAAGCTTTCAAATTCCGGAAGCTCAGAAAGAGAGGCAATGCCGAAACAGCGCAGAAATTCACGTGTTGTACCGAATAAGATAGGCTTTCCGGGTGCGTCAAGTCTTCCGACTTCTTCAATCAGATTACGTTCGATAAGCCTGTTTACAACATAATCACAGTTTACACCTCTGATATGTTCAATCGCAGAACGTGTGACAGGCTGTTTATAAGCAATTATGGATAAAACCTCTATAGCGGCATTTGACAGGCTCTGTTTGCGCCTCGGCTCAGCAAGAGCCAATACATAATCATGATATTCGCCTCTGGTGCACATCTGATATGAATCCTCAAGGCGGATAAGCTGCAGACCTCGGCGTTCGTATGTATATTCGTCAGCCATTTTTTTTAGGATCTCTCTTAAAGAACGCTTGTCCACATCAACAATGTCGGCAAGCTTTTCAAGCTCAACCGCATCGCCTGCTGCAAATAAAACCGCCTCTAATATTGATTGTATTTCTCTGATTTCCATGTTTAGATTTCCTTTTATTCTTCGATAAAGTCAAGGTTCATTTCAGGGTTGTTGTCTGTACGGTATATTTTTGGATTGGAAATATCACCGTTGTCGTTATTATATTCAACCTTGATTTTTTTCATTTTTATAAGTTCAAGCACTGCCAAAAAGGAGGCTACAGCTTCGGGCTTGGAGCGTATTCCCTTAAATAATTCTTTAAACATCATACGGCTTTTGGATATAAGACGCTTCCATATGCCTGCCGCCTTTTGGCGTACAGAAACCTTTTCGTGACCGACAATGCCGGCAAATGACTGTTTTGGCGGAGGCTGCTTGCGTTCCATCTTCTGATAGGCGCGTTTATAAGCGAGAATCAGATTCTCCGGTGTCATACCGGCATAACTCCATTCAGCCGGCGGACGCTCAATCGCGTCGGGCGTTTTATAAAAACGTGTGCTTCCGATATGCTGACGTCCTTTAAAGAATTCGGCTGCGCCCTTTACCTTGCTGTATTCAATAAGTCTAAGCATAAGTTCTTCTCTGGGGTCAATGCCGTCATCAGCTTCGTCCTCCGGTTTGGGCAGAAGCATTTTTGATTTAATTTGCAGCAGTGTTGCGGCAAGCACCAAAAATTCACTGGAAACCTCCAGATCGATTTCTTTCATGTCCTGCATTACGGCAAGATATTGTTCAAGTATGACCGAAATCGGTATATCGTATATGCTTACCTTGTTTTTCCTTACCAGAGTTAAAAGCAGATCCAAAGGACCTTCAAAATTATTCAGTTTAAAACTTAATTGCTCCATGCTAACACCTTAGTTTTTAATGTATAAACGAACTTATAATAGTGCTGTAAAACGACAATATACCGCTTCTGCATAAAAGTAAAAGATTGTCAGATATAGGCAGATTGATAATTATAATCAGTATAATAAATCCGTAGCGTTCATATTCCATCAGTTTAAAATAAAGCCGTTCCGGCAGAATTGCGGTCAAAACCTTTGAACCGTCAAGCGGAGGAATAGGAATAAGATTAAACAATCCCAGACCGATGTTTACCGCAGCGAGGTATCTGCATATGATGTAAGTAACCGAGGCAAGCTTAAACAATAAATCCGTATCGGACTTAAAACTCATTCCGCCAAGTGCGACTACGCCTATTTGCGCAAAAAATGCGAGCAGAAAGTTTGAAAACGGTCCGGCAAGGGAGGTTATTATCATACCTGATTTCTTTGATTTAAAGTTCCAGGGGTTTACCGGTACGGGACGCGCCCAGCCAAAGCCAAACAGAAACAGGCACAGAGCGCCGAACGGATCTAAATGCCGCAAAGGATTGAGCGAAAGTCTGCCGGAAAGCTCGGCAGTTCTGTCACCCATCACATTGGCGGCAAGTCCGTGTGAAAGCTCGTGTACGGTAAGAGAAAGCAATACACAAAATGCAATAATTAATGTGTAGAGCAGCTTTTCCCCCAATGTCATATTTGTGTTAAGAAGCATAGAAATCAGCATATTTACAGTTCCTTTCGGATTATTCTCTTTCTGACAGCGCGCATATGCGGTTTAAAGGTCGCATGAAATTATGTCGTCATATGTTTCGCGACGTACAGCCAGATAAGGCTTTTTGTCTTTTATCATAACAATGGGCGGTCTTGGAATCCTATTATAGTTGCTCGCCATCGAGTAGTTATATGCTCCCGTGGCGAGTACGGCAAGCAAATCTCCGGGCTTGGTATCCGGCAGGTTTGCATAATGGACAAGTATATCTCCGGATTCGCAGCACTTTCCGGCAATGGTAGCCTTTAATTCAGGCTTGCCGTTTGGGTTGCTTACCGAAACAGCCTGATATTCCGAACCGTACAGGATATAGCGCGGATTGTCACCCATACCGCCGTCAACCGATACATAGGTTCTGATGTCCGGAATCTTTTTTACCGCGCCGACAGTATATAAAGTAAGTCCTGCAGGAGCAACGATAGAGCGTCCCGGCTCCATCAGTATAAACGGACGGTTTATTCCGAGGCGTTTGCAGCAGATGTCAACCTCCTGTGATATTGCTTCGATATATTTATCATAGTCAATAGGTTCGTCTGATTCGGTGTATTTAATTCCATAACCCCCGCCGAGGTTAAGCTCTGCGATTTCGAGATTATATTCATTTTTAAGACGGCCTATAAGTTCAAGCATAACCTTTGCGGCAAGCTTAAACGGGTCAAGCTCAAAAATCTGAGAACCGATATGGCAATGTAATCCGACAATTTTTACATTTTCAAGTTCAAGCGCACGTCTGATAATGTCATCAGCCTCACCGGTTTCAAGAGCAACTCCGAATTTTGAGTCAATCTGACCTGTTCTGATAAATGTATGCGTGTGTGCATCTATTCCCGGCTTTATACGGAACATTATTTCTGCGGTTTTGCCCTTTTCGGCGGCAATACTGTTCAAAAGTTCAAGTTCTGTAATATTATCAACAACAATTCTGCCAACGCCGCAGTCAAGCGCAAGCTCAAGTTCATCTGCAGTCTTGTTGTTTCCGTGAAAGTATATTTTTTCCGCAGGAAAACCGGCTTTTACGGCGGTGTATATCTCTCCGCCGGATACAACATCAGCGCCCATGCCTTCTTCGGCGGCAATTCTGTATAAGGCTTTGCATGACAGCGCTTTGCTTGCATAAAGCACAAGACCGTTGCCGTCATAATATTTCTTCATTGCATTTGTGTAAAGGCGGCAGTTTTGTCTGATTGTTGCTTCATCCATGACATATGTTGGGGTGCCGTATTCCTTTGCGATATCTTCAAGGCTGTAACCGCCCATCTGTAAGCTTCCATTGCTGCCTGTGCTCAGGCAATCCATTACAAAATTCATTATTATGTCCTCCTTGAGAGTACAGATAATATTTATATGTATTATCTGTTTTATTTTAGCATATTAAACATGGTTTGTCAAACAAACGAATGGTTTGTATTGCGCCGTTCCTGTGTGGCAGCGCAAAATAATCTGACTGTAAAACGAGTGACTGTGCCGCCTTGAACGCGGCATAAAACCGCAGGCATATCGGGCTCGGATAACAAAAAAGACAGCTGCAAGCATCGTTACAGCTGTCATTTTGTATCTTAGTCCCGATTCATAAATCTTGACAAAAATGCTTTTGTTTCCGGCTGTTTCGGTGTTGTGAAGATTTCCTCCGGAGTACCCTCCTCGCAGATTACTCCGTCACTCATAAATACAACATGATTTGAAACATCTTTTGCAAAAGCCATTTCGTGTGTTACGATAATCATTGTAAGTCCCTCTTTGGCTATATTTTTTATAACCTCCAAAACTTCGCCGACCATTTGCGGATCAAGTGCGGAGGTTGGCTCGTCAAAGAGTATGACGTCCGGTTTCATTGCGAGTGCGCGTGCTATTGCAACACGCTGCTTTTGACCGCCGGAAAGCTGTCTTGGCTTTGCGTTGATGTATGGTGCCATACCCACCTTTTCAAGATAAAGCATAGCCTCTTTTTTTGCTGTTTCTTTATCGGTTTTTAAGACTTTCATCTGACCAATCATACAGTTTTTAAGAACCGTCATGTTCTCAAAAAGGTTAAAGCTTTGAAACACCATTTCAACCTTTGCTCTGTATGCCGGGATGTTTTTGGTTTCGAGAATATTCTGACCGCGGTAGATGATTTCTCCGCCGGTAGGCTCCTCCAGGAGATTTATACACCTGAGCATGGTAGACTTGCCGGAGCCGGATGAGCCTATAATACAGGTGACATCACCCGGTTTGACCGAGAAGTTAATATTCTTCAATACGGTATTTTCGCCAAAGGATTTTTTCAGTCCTTTTATTGTTATTATGTTATTTGAATTTGCTTCGCTCATTATATGCTCTCCTTTATGGTAAAGCTTTCATCCGGCATAGTGGACGAGTGATGTATTGTGTATGATGAAGGCCCGTCTATCCTATGTTCTATAAACTTCAGTATTCTTGTTATGGTAAAGGTAAGTATAAAATAAATTATACATGCCACAACGTAGGTTTCAAAAATTGACCAAGTCATTTTTGAAATCTTTGCCGTAAAGAAAAACAGCTCTGTAACACCGATAACATTAAGAACAGATGTATCCTTTATGTTTATGACAAACTCATTGCTTATTGCAGGCAGAATGTTTCTCATTGTCTGCGGTACAACAACATTTAACATGGTTTGCCAGTGATTCATACCGATTGAATACGCACCCTCAAACTGTCCCTTGTCAATGGATATGATTCCGCCGCGGACAATCTCTGCCATATACGCACCTGTGTTTATTGAAACAATAAATATTCCGGCGGGAATAAGAGAAAGCGTCTGTCCGTCATGCATAAATGCATATCCCCAAAATATAACCATAGACTGTACCATCATAGGAGTGCCTCTGAATATTTCGACATAAACGCTTATTACAGCATTTATAATTTTTAATACCCAGCGCATAACAGGATTTTTTGATTTCGGAATCGTGCGTATAATTCCGGTAATCAGTCCGATCAACAGACCGATTAAAGTACCTGTCAGGGCAATAAGCATTGTATAGCCTATGCCCTGCAGAAAGTACCCTTTGTATTTAATAAAAATGTTTAAAACTTCGTTTAAAAAATTCATAATTCTGATTTACCTTTGTTATTTATTATTCAGCATCTGACGGAGAAAGCTTAACCATTTCCGACATAAGCTTTCTCTGTGCATCGGTATCAAGGTCGGCAAGAGCCTTGTTGATTTCATCCTTCAAAGCAGAGCCTTTCTTAACGCCGACAGCAATGCTGACTTCATCATCTTCAACCTTGAAGCCGGTTGAGTTGTTTTCAAGCGGAATATAGTCATAAGCTGCGTCCTCGCATACTGCCATTGCGGTCGGTTCTTCGGCAACATAGCCTTCGATTGTGCCTGCGCCCAAAGCTATAAGCATGGTTGAAAAATCTGCAAGCTCGCTTACCTGAGCCTCTGTCTGTGCTGAAAGCGCATCAAGATGGAAGGTTCCGGACTGAGCAGCTATTTTTTTGCCGCTTAAATCAGCAATGGTCTTTACATCAGAGAGATTACCCTTTTTGGTTACTATAACAAGGTTTGAGGTATAGTAGTTGTTTGAAAAGTCAATTTTTTCTTTTCTTTCGGTGGTCGGACTCATTCCGGCTATAATCATATCCAGATTTCCGGACTGAACTCCGGGGATAAGGCTGTCCCATTCATATGAGTAGATTTCAAGCTTTTTACCCATAGCTTCGGCAATCTTTTCTGCAACCTGAACATCATAGCCATTTGTATACATATTGTCAACATTTGAAATTGCAACCGCGCCGTTAGAGTCATCTGCCTGTGACCAGTTATACGGAGCATAGTTGCACTCCATACCTACGCGCAGAACATCGCTGCTTTCTGAAGAGGAAGCGTCAGTGCCTGAAGATTGATTGTTTGAGCCGCAGCCTGCCAGACTGAATGTCAGTGCTGCAGCAAGTAAGATTGAAAATAACTTTTTCATTTGTTTTACCACCTTATATAAATATTTTTAATTATTTTACTGTATTGAATTGAAAATAATACAAAAAACCGTGAACGCTTAATAGTTAAACGTACACGGCTTAAATAAAACAACCTAAAATACTTATAACTACAGATAGCGCTCCACAAATGTGACAGTCTGCAGC
>ERZ1034952.1559-NODE-1559-length-18369-cov-8.843344_pt1 | contig 18369 bp, 21 predicted proteins | sample MGYA00520625_ERZ1034952 | MGnify/ENA primary metagenome ERZ1034952 (study PRJEB33766, sample SAMN09781773) | gut metagenome | biome: gut microbiome | host: Homo sapiens | place: Madagascar | study: EMG produced TPA metagenomics assembly of the PRJNA485056 data... | reverse complement strand
GCGTTGTGCTGTTCCTCTGTTGCTCTCATATACGCCACTTCCTTCTTGATAACTAACTAATCAGTTAAATATAGTATAACATAGAATTGTGGCAAATTCAAGAGCAGAACGGGAAAACGGCATAAAAAAAAGCGGGGGCAGCCGCACAGCTGCCCCGCTTCCGTATGATCACCTTGTAAAACGCAAAGCAAGCCGTGCGGCGCACCGGTTTTTACAGCGCCGTGCCCTTCTTCGGAACGAAAAAGCGGCTCATATCGGCTCGCTCCGATTCCAGCAGCTTTACCTTTTTGTCAATTCCGCCGGCATACCCTGTCAGGCTGCCGTTTGTGCCGACAACGCGGTGGCAGGGAATGATGATCGAAATTTCGTTGTGCCCCACGGCACCGCCGACCGCCTGCGCGGACATTCCTTCGACCCCTGTCTTTTCCGCAAGCCGTTTTGCGATGCCCCCGTATGTAACGGTCTTTCCGTAGGGTATCTGCAAAAGCAGCTGCCATACCTCCTGACGGAATGCGGAACCCACAGGGTGCAGCGGCGGCAGAAAGCCCGGATCTTTGCCGGTAAAATAGATATCCAGCCAGCGCTTTGCCTCTGCGATAGCGGGAGTTTCTTCCTCCGTGCGTTCTTCCGGCAGGCCGCGGGCAAAGAATCTCTGCCCTTCGAACCAAAGCCCTCTTATGCCGATCTCATCCGCCGCGAGCAGTATTCCGCCCATCGGGGAGATATATTCCGATGTGTATATCATTTTCTTCCGCCTCCGTTTTTCGGTTTGTAATCCTTCATTTCGGGTATCGCACCGCCCGACACAGCCCACAGGTACAAGCTCGCCACACTGCAATACGGGCTGAACCGCCTTCGGTATTTTTCGAACCTCTGCCGGTCGATTTCCCGGTGGTGATAGACCATGCGCAATCCCCGCCGGATGGCAAGATCGTCATAACTGAAAATGTCCGGCCGCTGCAGGCAGAACAATAAAATCATTTCAGCCGTCCAGACACCGATGCCCTTCAATGCGCTCAATTCACGGATGGCATCGGCATCGCTCATGTGCGCGACGGCATCCGGATCAAATTTGCCCGTATAAACCTTTTCGGCAAAATCCGTGATATATTCCGCCTTGCGTAAGGTCATGCCCAAAGCCTGCAGCTTGGGAACGCCTGCCGCAAGAACCGTTCCGGCGGTGATTTCATCCAGCGTGTCCTGCATCCGCTGCCAGACGGTCGCCTGCGCTTTTACGGAAATCTGCTGCCCGATGATATGGTGAACGACGGAGGAAAACAAGCCGGTATCCGCCGTGCGGTCGATATGCCCGATACGATCAATCACTTCGCGCAGCCGTTTATCCTTTCTGCGCAGGAAATCAAGCTCCTTATCCCCGTATTCAAAATACATCCCGTTCACCCCCGACGTGCAAGTACCCGAATCTGCGATACGATTATATCACGGATTCTCGCAAAATACCACCGTGATATTGCCGCAGTGCATAATGAAAAAGCACCGTCGGGAAAGCCCCGGCGGTGTTGTTTTTTCGAATGCGAAGTCAGTTCCGGGCCAAGGCGGCTTGCAGCCGGCGGAGGGTTTTTAAGATAATAATTGCCGATATCGCCGCCGTAAGTATATCCGCCGCGGGCATGGAATAAAGCACGCCGTCCGGCCCGAAAAAGCGCGGCAGCAGAAGCGCAAGCCCGAACACCGGGTCGGGCGCGCCGTACCTGCGAAGCATATTATTTATCGCCGCCATCGCCGCAACAAGCGATATCTGTGCAAGGAAGCTGCAAAGCCCGAGCGAAATAATACGCCCGATAACGCTCCTTTCCGGCACAAACGAGCGATTATCGTGCTTTATGCTCTTTGTACGGAAGAGATACCAAGCCGCCTGCGCGCGGGGATCCTTTCACGCAGCGAGCCCAGGCGGTTAAGCGCTTCGCGCAGCGTTTCATCCTTTTTGGCAAAATGGAAGCGGATAAGGTTATTTACCGGTTCGCGGAAAAATCCCGAGCCCGGCACCGCGGCGACCCCAACCTCCCGCGCCATGACCTCGCAGAATTCAAGATCGCTGTCATAGCCGAATTCCGAAATATCGACAAGCACATAGTAAGCGCCCTCCGGCTTGTTGTGAGCGATATGAAGATCATCCAGCCCGCGCAGGAAAAGCTCCCTTTTGCGGGTGTATTTTTCGAGCAGCGCATCGTAATAATCCTGCCCGAACCGCAGCCCGGGGATGATCGCCTCCTGCAGCGGCGCTGCCGCGCCGACGGTAAGGAAATCGTGCACCTTTTTTGCACGGTCGATTATCTCCGGCGGGGCAATGATATACCCCAGCCGCCAGCCGGTGACGGAATATGTCTTGGAAAGCGAGGAGCAGGACACCGTCCGCTCCCGCATCCCGGGAAGCGATGCAAAATATGTGTGCCGGCACGGCGCATATACGATATGCTCGTACACCTCGTCCGTAATGACATAAACATCGTATTTTTCGGCAAGCGAGGCTATGGTCAGAAGCTCTTCGCGGGTAAAGACCTTGCCGCAGGGGTTGGAAGGATTACACAGCACGAGCGCCTTCGGGCGAAGCCGGAACGCGGCCTCCAGCACGTCCGGATCGAACCGGAAATCCGGCGGAACGAGCGGCACATATATCGGCTCCGCGCCGCAGAGTATGGTATCCGCGGAATAGTTTTCGTAAAACGGCGAGAATATCACGACCCTGTCGCCCGGGTCGGTCACCGTCATCATCGCCGCCATCATCGCCTCCGTGCTGCCGCAGGTAGCGACTATTTCGGTATCCGGGTCGATCCCGAACCCCATATACCGGGATTGCTTTTCGGCAAGCGCTTCGCGGAAGTTCTGAGCCCCCCAGGTGACGGAATACTGGTGGAAATCCTCATGTGCGACCTGTGCAAGACGGTCGAGTATCTCTCTCGGCGGTTCGAAATCCGGGAACCCCTGCGAAAGGTTCACTGCGCCGTACCGCAGCGAAATGCGTGTCATGCGGCGGATAAGCGAATCGGTAAAGCCCGCCGTGCGTTCAGAAAGCTTCTGCATCCTTTTTACCTCCTGTATAGGATTTGCCGTCGTTGAGTATATGCTGCGGATCGAGCGCATCCTTCACGGCGTTCATTGCGGCAAGGTTTTCCGCCGCCGTCTCACGCAGGAAGTAGCGCCGCTTGGAAAGCCCTATGCCGTGCTCGCCGGAGGCGACACCTCCCAGGCGGTATGCCTCGGCATAGGCGCGGTCCATACATTCGTTCAGCTCGCGCTGCCAGACCGGTTCGCTCCTGTTTCCGCGGACAACGCAGAGGTGTACGTTGCCGTCGCCCGCGTGGCCGAAGCTGACCATGCGCATTCCCGTTTCCGATTCCAGCGCATTTATAAATCGGATAAAATCCGCGGTATGGCTTATCGGCACAACGATATCCACCGGCTCCTGCTCCGAAACCGCCTCCACCGCCTTTACAAGCGCGCCGCGCACCCTCCATATTTCCGCCGCTTGCGCCGGGTCGGAAAGCGTGGTATATTCAAGCGCTCCGTTTTGAAGCGCAATGGCGCGCACGCGCTCCGAATTTGCCGCGACCTCGCTTTTGCGCCCGTCGAAGGTCAGAAGTATATACGAGCCCGCATCCGGGCGCGGATAACGCACGCCGGAAAAGGATTCGCCCAGGGCGACGACCTTGCGCTCCATAAATTCCACCGCCGTCGGATTCGCATCGGCACGAAGTATGGCAAGAACTCCGCGGATGCCGGTATCCAGATCGGGGTAAGGGATAAGTATGCTTTGCGAATATTCCGGCTTCGGCAGCAGCCGCAGCACGCATTGCGTTATGACGGCAAGCGTCCCTTCGGAGCCGATAAGCAGGTGTTTCAGCGAAAGCCCGCTCGCATCCTTTACCTGCTTGCCGCCGACGGTGAGCACCGTCCCATCCGCAAGCACGGCGGTAAGCCCGCGCACATAATCGCGGGTCACACCGTATTTCACCGCCCGCATACCGCCGGCGTTCGTGCTGATATTCCCGCCGATACTGGAAGCCCTCTCGCCCGGGTCCGGCGGGTAGAACAGCCCGAACGATTCGACATATTCCTGCAGGTCGCAAAGCAGTATGCCCGGCTCCACGGTAATGGTCATCGTGTCCTCATCCAGCTCCAGAACGCGGTTCATGAGCGAAAGATCGATAATTATCCCGCCCTTCACCGGCACGGTGGAGCCGACAAGATTCGTACCCGCTCCGCGCGGCGTGACGGGTATCCCCCGCCCGTGGGCATAACTCATAAGCCCGCTCACCTCTCGCGTGCTTTTCGGGAAGGCGAGCGCCTCCGCCGCCCCGCGGCGGCGCCCGAGAGCGTCGCTTTGGTATTTTTCGGGTATGTCCGCGCCGAAAAGAAGGCGTTCCTTATCCCCGATAATGCTTTGCAGTTCCTGTATTTCGAGCTTCATTTCCGAACCCTCCCGCGGCAGTGCCGCTTTATTATTTCTCCGCCGAGCCGGGATCGCCGACCCAGCCGACGCTGATAAAATACCCGCCGAATTTTTCGTTGAACACCTTTTCCGTTTCCGGGGATTGGAACGCCGCGACGACCTTTTTGTAAAGCTGCGCCTTTTCGGCATTTTCCATATCCGCGTTTCGCGCGGCGACAAGGCACCAGTATTCCTCCTCGTCAAGCACGGTATCCTTATATATGGCTTCTTCGGTTTTCAGCCCGAAATCCAGCGCGTAATTGCCGTTTACAACGGCGGCGCTCACATCGGCAAGCGCGGAGGGGATAACGTTTGCTTTGAGCTCCACGATCTTTATGCCCGTCTTGTATGCGGTTATATCGGCGGTCGTGGGGTTGAACGCCGCCGCGGGGTCAAGCTCGATCAGCCCCGCCGCTTCCAGCACTTTAAGCGCACGCCCGCCGTTTGTCGGATCGTCCGGAATAGCGACGGTATCGCCGTCTTTAAGCTCCGAAACCGAACTTACCTTCTGCGAATAAAGGTTCAGCGGGATAATGAAGGTGTTGCCGATATTCTGTATCCCGTAGCCGTAACTGTCGATCTCGTTTTGCAGATATATCCTGTGCTGGAAGGCGTTCAGGTCGATCTCGCCGTTCGCGAGCGCGTTGTTCGGCGTAACATAATCCGAAAACTGCACGAAAACAAGATCGATCCCATCCTTTGCCAGCGCCTCCTTCGCAGGGGTCCACAGCTCCTCGTAAATGCTTCCGACCACGCCGAGCTTCACCGTCGTCCTCCCGCTTTCGCTCCGATCCGAAGAGCCTTCATCCCGCGAGCCGCAGGCGGCAAGCGACACAGCCGCCAGCAAAGCGGAAAGTATCAATGCAAATATCCTTTTGAATTTCATTTTTCGTTACCTCCGGTAATCGTTTTTTGTTGTTTTCAGTGAGTATTTTTCTTTACGACGCGCCCGCCGATAAATTCGATAATGCAGACTATCGCCACGAGCACAGCCACCGTCGCATCGGTGACATCCGCCATATTGCGGTCGTGCCCGTAACGCACGGCGAAATCGCCCAGCCCGCCGGCGCCCACGACCCCCGCCATCGCGGTAAGGTTAAGCAGGCTTATCGCCGTTATTGTCGTTCCGCGGGCGATCGGCGCTATGCTTTCTTTTAGATAAACGCGGAATATTATGCCAACCCGGCTCGACCCCATGGAAAGCGCCGCTTCGACAAGCCCTTCATCCAGCTCCGCAAGCGCGCTTTGCACCTGCCGCGCAAAAAACGGCACACAGCCGAACACGAGCGGAACTATCGCCCCGCGCACATAGATCGCCGTTCCCATTATCGCGCGGGATATCGGCATGACCCATGTCAGCAGGATAATAAAGGGTATGGAACGGAACAGGCTTATCAGCTTGTCCGTGATATGGTATACCGCCTTATTCCCGCAGATGCCGCCCGGCTTTGTCACGGTGAGCAGCACCCCGAGCATCAGCCCCAGAACAAAGGACACCGCGCCCGACCATGCGACCATTATGAGCGTATCCTTTATCGCCGCATAAAAATCCGGCAGCCGCGACATTACATTCGGAAACAGTTCATTCAGCAGCTCCTGCATCCCTTAACACCTCCACATAAACGTTTTTCTCAGTCAGATATTCCACCGCTTTCGTTATATCCCCGCGTGCCCCGCCGATTATCGCAACGGTGCCGCCGATAGGCGCGCCCTGCACGATGCTTATATCCGCGAAGATTATGTTCAGTGTCACCCCGAACCGCTGCGAAACGGTGGAAATAAGCGGTTCGGAAACGTTCCTGCGCAGGTAAGAAAGCCTTATCAGCAGCTCGCCCGGGCTCAGCCGCGCCACGGGTGAATCCTCGGCGACAAGCTCTTCGATCTTTTGCAGATTGGAGGTCGTGCGGACAAAGCTTTTCGTTATCTCCCGCTGCGGGGCGGCAAATACATCGAAAACCTCGCCCTGCTCGGCAATGCTCCCCTGCTCCATCACGGCGACACGGTCGCATATTTCCCGCACGACAGCCATTTCGTGCGTGATAAGCACGATCGTGATCCCCAGCGTTTTGTTCAGATCCTTCAGAAGCCGCAAAATGGATCTTGTCGTCTGCGGATCCAAAGCGGAGGTCGCCTCGTCGCACAGAAGCACGCTCGGCTTATTTGCAAGCGCCCGCGCGATAGCCACGCGCTGCTTCTGCCCGCCGGAAAGAGTGCCGGGGTAGGCATCCGCCTTATCCGAAATGCCCACCAGCGAGAGCAGCTCGGATACCCTCTGCGCGATCTCCTTTTTGCTCAGCCCGCTGCCGTAAAGCGGGAACGCCACGTTCCCCGCGACGGTGCGCGAGGGCATCAGGTTGAAGTGCTGGAATATCATTCCGATCTTTTTGCGGGCACCGCGCAGCTCGCGAGCGTTCAGTGCGGTCAGCTCTCTGCCATCCACCGTAACTCTGCCCGCGGTAGGGCGCTCCAAAAGGTTTATACAGCGCACGAGCGTGGATTTCCCCGCACCGGAAAACCCGATGATCCCGAATATCTCGCCCTTTTCGACCGAAAGCGTGACATCGCGCACCGCGTGCACCTGCCTGCCGCCCCTGCCGAAATCCTTGGAAACGTGTGTAAGCTCTATCAAATCAATTCCTCCTTTGGCAAAAACAAAAAGCGGGGAGCCCGAAAGCTCCCCGCTTGAAATGCATTATCATACGCCGGCGTTCAGCCGTCGATCAGAAACACATTCGCACCCGGTCATCCCGGAAAGGCAGCAAATGGGCGCACGGAACCGTGGGCATAGGCATCGCCATGTCCATATACATGCAGTTAAGCATTCGTGTTCCGTTATAACGCATGCCGGTTCTCCCTTCCGAAATAAGTGCTGTGTTTTCACTTGCATGATACTACCCTTTTTGCAGCTTGTCAACCGTAAATCCCCGCGCCGCGTGCGATTTCGGCGGATATGCCAAAGCGCCGGCGCGCAAAAGGCGCAAAAAACGGCGTTTTGCACGTTTTATTCGGCAAACATCGGGGTGGAAAGGTAACGGTCGCCTGTGTCGGGCAGCAATACGACGATCGTCTTGCCCCTGTTTTCCTCCCGCTTGGCAAGCTGCACGGCAGCCCACACCGCGGCTCCGGAGGAAATACCGACAAGCACGCCTTCCTTCCTGCCGACAAGCCTGCCGGCGGCAAAGGCATCCTCGTCTTCCACGGCGATTATTTCGTCGTAAACGGCGGTATTGAGTACCTCCGGCACAAATCCCGCGCCGATTCCCTGTATTTTATGGCTGCCGGAAACACCCTTGCTGAGCACGGGGGAGGAGGCAGGCTCCACCGCCACGACCTTCACGCCCGGGTTTTGGCTTTTAAGATATTCGCCCACGCCGGTAATCGTTCCGCCGGTGCCGACACCCGCCACGAAGATATCCACGCTTCCGTCGGTATCCTCCCAGATCTCGGGGCCGGTCGTCGCCCTGTGGGCGGCGGGGTTTGCGGGGTTCACGAACTGGCCGGGGATAAACCCGCCGGGGATCTCCCGCGCAAGCTCTTCCGCCTTTGCAATGGCGCCCTTCATGCCCTTTGCGCCCTCCGTGAGCACAAGCTCCGCGCCGTATGCCTTCATAAGCTGGCGACGTTCCACGCTCATCGTTTCGGGCATGACGATAATAATGCGGTATCCGCGCGCGGCGGCGACAGAGGCAAGCCCGATACCGGTGTTGCCGGATGTCGGCTCTATAATAACGGAGCCGGGATGCAGCAGTCCCTTTTGCTCCGCATCGTCGATCATCGCTTTTGCGATACGGTCCTTAACGCTCCCCGCGGGATTGAGATATTCAAGCTTGGCAAGTACCCTTGCGCCGAGCTTTTCCTCGAGCTCGATATTGGTCAGCTCGAGCAGAGGTGTCCTGCCGATAAGCTGCGAAGCGGATGTATATATTTTACTCATGATAAATTCCTCCGAAATTGTCGTTTGTTATATTTTATTGCTTTGTGCGGTATTAAAATACGCTGCGGCAACATCGGAAAGCAAGGCTGTATTTCATTTTCTTAATACCAACCTTTCTTGTAGGTTTATCTGATATTACCACCCCGCGCAGCATTTGTCAATAGCTTTGCGAATTTTTTCAGCCGTTATTTACACCGTTCGTGATCCGCGGCGGAATGCCATATTTCCGGAAAATTCCTCACGCACAGCGAAACGAGCGCCTTTGCGATCCGCGTGATAAAATCGCGGTCCTCGCGGCTCATGCCGGAGGCGGCGCGGAAGGCGGTCGGCAGGCTTTGCTTCCATTCCGCGCGGAGCTGGGATGTCGTCTGTACGTTTTCGGTATCCACCAGCCCGAACAGCAGCTCCACGAGCTGCTCGCGCTCCGCGGCGGTGAGCGCCGCGACCCATTCGTTAAGAACGCGGTCGAAATACCTTGCGTTCGAGGTCAGCCCCGGAACGGGCGAAAAGCCGCCCGATTCCACCGCCCAGGAAAAAGGATCGTGCTGCCAGACGCTGAACCCGTTGCTCTTTATAACACGGTAGTTTTCCTGGTGTTCGAGCAGCATCCCGATAAGCGAGGATTGCGGAACGGTCTTATCCACCCTTGCGCTTATCTCCGCAAATTCCGCGCTTTCGAGCACGGAGGGCAGGAACCCCGGCCCATCGTGCGAATAAACGGAATTTATGCGCCGCTTTACCTGACCGCCGCAGAAGGCGGCGGCATAAACGGCAAGGTTTCCGCCCTTGGAATGCCCGCCAACAAGCAGCTCTCCGCCGCAATGCGCGGCTGCCTCCGAAAGATACGCCGCGGCGGATATCTGCGCCGGCACGGGGCACTGGAACGCCATGTTGAAATCCTCCTTCCAGCCGACAAGCGTGGAATCCGTCCCGCGGAAGGCGACATATACCGCCCCGCCGAGCAGAAAGCACATGGCTGCGAACTGCTTTTCCGTCGCCGGGTCGGTCTGTTCGACATAGCCGCACACGCGGATATCGCGGAACCGCGGGTTTGCCGCCAAAGCCGTGAGCAGCCTTTTGGCGCTTTCGGGGTCGTAATTGTACCGAAACAGCTCCGCATAATAATCGGCGCGGAAAAGCTCGGCGATACGCATCCCCTCCCACCCGCGGGCATCCTTTGCCGCGGCGGGGAGCCGGAAATAGGCAAACCGCGAAAGCACAAGGCTGTCCACCGCGGAAAAGGGGCGCTGCCCGAAGGGGGCAAGCTCGGTTTCGGCGTAAGTCACTATATTATCCATTCGGTTCGTTACCTCCAAAGCATTTTCCGGATATCCGGGTTTACATTATATTCGCCGTCGATAAGGCATATTTCGGCGCCGCACCGCCGAGCACGCTCCGAAAAACGCGCGTTATCGGCAAGCAGGCTTTCCGGCGTGAGGCGGGAATCATCGAGCCGCGATTCGATAACGTCCGCATATTTTTTTATATCCCCGAAATGCGTTTTTATATAGCGTTCGCTCATCACAAGGCAGATAAGCCGTATGCTTTCGAGATATTCCGGCGCAAATTCGCACGCCGCATCGAGCGGGATATAGCAGCCCTCGACAATAAGGTTCTGCCGGTTTTCGATCGCGGTTTTGATAATTTCGCGGACGATCGGCCACAGGTATTCCGTCAGCCCGTCATCGTCGCTTTCCGGGGTGAGGCAGGTGTTTCCGCTGCGTATCAGACCCATTTTCAGGTGGTCCTCGGAAAGGCAGGGGTATTTGTATTTTTCGATCAGCCTTTGTGCCAGCAGCGTTTTGCCGGTGTGCGAGGCACCGGTGATGATTATGACCATTTTCGCTTCCTCCGTTTGATTTACCGCCGCGGCGGATATCCGTGCAATGCTATTTTACAGTAAGCGTGTACCGCTGTCAATGCCCCGAACACAGCAAATCGCCGCAAAAATCGCCCGCGCACGGGCGCGGAGTTAAGCTTGAATTAACAAATACGGGGTATACTGTTATATAACGAATGGGGTATACTGCCATATAGCGAATAAGGAGGCGAACCGAATGAAAGAAGTCAAAGCACCGAAAAAACCGCTGATCTACTATTACGGCATAGTATTGCTCGTGATACTGATCTTCAACGCCGTCGTATCCCCGCTGCTTGCGAACGCAAGGGTGAAGGAGGTCGATTACGGCACCTTCATGAAGATGATCGAGGACAAGGATATCGGCAGCGTGGAAATAACCGATTCCGAGATCGTGTTCACGGATAAGGAAGAAAAGCAGATATATAAGACCGGCGAAATGAACGACCCGACCCTTACGGAGCGGCTTTTTGAATCCGGCGCGAAATTCACCCGGAATATAAGCGAAACAATGTCCCCGCTTCTCAGCTTTTTCCTGACATTTATCCTGCCGATAATCATTTTTGCCGCGCTCGGGCAATATCTGGCAAAGAAGATGATGTCCCAGGCGGGCGGCCCGAACGCGATGGCTTTCGGCATGGGAAGGAGCAACGCCAAGGTATATGTTCCCTCCACGGGCGGCATACGGTTTGCCGATGTCGCCGGCGAGGATGAGGCGAAGGAAAGCCTTGCGGAAATAGTGGATTACCTGCACGACCCGAAGAAGTATTCGGATGTCGGCGCCTCCATGCCGAAAGGAGTGCTTCTCGTGGGCCCTCCGGGCACCGGCAAAACGATGCTGGCGAAGGCTGTCGCGGGGGAGGCGGGCGTGCCGTTCTTCTCCATGTCCGGCTCGGAATTTGTGGAAATGTTCGTGGGCATGGGCGCTTCCAAGGTGCGCGACCTGTTTGCTCAGGCAAAGGAAAAGGCGCCCTGCATTGTATTTATAGATGAAATAGACGCCATCGGCAAAAAGCGCGACGGTCAGATCGGCGGAAACGATGAGCGTGAACAGACGCTCAACCAGCTGTTGACGGAAATGGACGGGTTCGAGGGCAACAACGGCGTTATAATCCTTGCGGCGACAAACCGCCCCGAATCGCTCGACCCGGCGCTCACCCGCCCCGGGCGTTTCGACCGCCGTGTTCCGGTGGAGCTGCCCGACCTTGCGGGCCGTGAAGCGATACTGAAGGTCCATGCCAAAAAGATAAAAACGGCGCCCGACGTGGATTTCCACACCATCGCACGCATGGCCTCCGGCACCTCCGGCGCGGAGCTTGCCAACATTATAAACGAAGCGGCGCTGCGTGCCGTGCGCAGCGGGCGCACCGTTGTGGAGCAGGCTGATCTTGAAGAAAGCATCGAGGTCGTTATCGCCGGTTACCAGAAGAAAAACGCCATTATGACGGACGGCGAAAAGAAGGTCGTCGCTTATCACGAGATCGGTCACGCACTTGTCGCCGCATTGCAGACGGCCTCCGCCCCGGTGCAGAAGATAACCATCATCCCGCGCACCTCCGGCGCGCTGGGCTATACCATGCAGGTCGAACAGAACGATAAGGTTCTTATGACAAAAGAGGAGCTGGAAAACAAGATTGCCACGCTGACGGGCGGCCGTGCGGCGGAGGAGATCGTGTTCGGGCAGATCACCACCGGCGCTTCCAACGACATCGAACAGGCGACAAAGCTCGCCCGCGCAATGATCACCCGTTACGGCATGACGGAGGAATTCGACATGGTCGCAATGGAAACGGTGACAAACCAGTACCTCGGCGGCGATACCGCGCTTGCCTGCTCGGCGGATATGCAGAAGGAGATCGACAAAAAGGTCGTGGAAACGGTCAAGACACAGCACGAAAAGGCGCGCAGACTGCTTTCCGAAAACCGCAAAAAGCTGGATGAGCTTGCGGGTTACCTTTACGAGAAAGAGACGATCACCGGCAGCGAATTCATGGAGATTCTGAACAGAAAGGAAGCTTGACACGGTATGAAAAGGAGAAACGGATTCGGATGGAGCGAATTGATCGTCGGTCTGCTTCTGATTCTGCTCGGTGTTTTCACGTTTGTACGCCCCGAAGGAATGCTTACGGGGGCGGTAATGATCTACGGCGTGATCGCCGTCGTGCTCGGGATCGAGGATATCATGATATACTCCCGCGTTTCGCGGTTTACCGGGTTCGGGCCCACGCTTTCGCTCCTTTCCGGGATTCTGAGCGTGATGTGCGGCGTGATGCTTATCGCCAACCCCGATGTGGGCAAATGGGCGCTTACGATCCTTGTGCCCGTCTGGTTTATCGCGCACTGCATTTCCGGGCTCACAAGAGCGGGATTTATCCGGATGATTGGCAGCGGATTTTTTTACTGCCTTTCGATGATACTCAATATTTTTGGGCTGATACTCGGCTTTTTGATGCTGCTCAGCCCCGCGCTTTCCTTCGTAACGGTAAGGGCTGTCTGCTATGCGGCGGCGGTGTACCTGATACTGTTCGGCGCGGAAAGCGTCGTTTCGGCATTTTTCCGCGGGCGTTCCGGCAGATGACCGTGCGGCGACAATCGAATAATTAAAAGAATACGCTGTCGGCTTCCCCCCTTGCGGAAGCCGGCGGCACTTTTATTCCCCGGCAGAACCCGCCGGCACGGGAGGCGCGAAAAAGCGGCTGCCGGAGATTCCCTCTCCGACAGCCGCCGTATAATTTGTTGTTATTCGATAAGCCCGCTTTCTTTCAGCAGTATCTCGATATCCGTGCCCTTGACCTTCTTCAAAACGACTTTAAGCAGTTCCTTCTCCTTGAAGGACAGCGGCGCCTCGCTGATGGGCTTCTTGTCGATGGCGTAGTAGCAGGCACGCAGCAGCTCGCGCACATCGTACTTGCTGCCCCAGACCTCCGGCACGCCGCGGTCGATGTCCAACAGGGTGTAGACCGACTCCATACCGGTACGCATGGAATACTCGGTGGTGAAGATGGTGTCACGGGGCGTTTCGGCAAACTGACCGATGAAGGCGAAGTTCACGGCGCCGTCGGGCACGACCTTCGGACGGTCGGATTCCTTACGAGGCTGGAAGAAGGCATTGATATACGGCATAAAGCAGGTGGTGGTGTTGCAGGCATCGTGTGCCAGCGCATCGATCTTTTCGGTCGGCACGCCGATGTGGTACAGCCACTCGCGGCAGACCTCCTCGCCGGTGCAGTCACGCATGGCTTTCTTCACATAGTTGCCTTCCTTGTCGGTGTTCAGCGAATACAGCCACACAAGCACCGTGTTCTTGTCCTGAGACTTGAACTGCGGCTGGCGGTTAATGGTCCAGGAGAGATACCAGTTATCGGTGCTGTCCTTGACGGTGACAATGCCGCCGGTGGTCACCTTGCCGGAGCGAGGATCACGCTTGCAAACATTCATGATATGCTGAATGATCTCTTCATTGGAGGTGGCGACGGTAGCGCTCATCCAGTTGGTGGCATCCACATCGGAGCAGAATTTGTCCGGATTGCCGTACTCGCCGTGCTCGGCCTGAGCAGCGATAGCTTTCCACATATCCCACGACTCGCCCTTGCCGTTTTCAACGCCGGACAGGTCGGGCGCATGGGTCTGATCGCCGTAGCAGGAGGTGTCGGTGCAGCAGCCGTTGGTGATGAACACCAGATCGTCCTCGATGAGGTCGATGGTCTGCTCCGTACCGTCCTTGACATAAACGATCTGCTTGGCAATCCTCCTGTCGCCCTCGGTTTCGATGATGACATTCTTCACATCCATGCCGTACTCGATGCGCACACCGTGCGATTCAAGATACTTGACGAGCGGCAGGATCATGCTCTCGTACTGATTGTATTTGGTGAAGCGAAGGGCGCTGAAATCGGGCAGGCCGTCGATATGGTGAACATAGCGGCAGAGATAGCGCTTCATTTCAAGCGCACTGGACCAGCGCTGGAAGGCAAACATGGTCTGCCAGTAAAGCCAGAAGTTCGTGCTCCAGAAGGAATCGGGCAGCACATCGGATATCTTCTTGTCCTCCAGATCCTTTTCCGGCGTCAGGAACAGCTTCGAAAGCGCCATTGCGGAATCCTTATCCAGCCTGAACTGCTTGTCGGTATGGGCATCCTCGCCGCGGTTCACGCTCGCACGGCACAGGGAATAGTTCGGATCGTGCTTATTCAGCCAATAGTATTCGTCCAAAACCGAAACACCAGGGGTTTCGATAGACGGCACATCGCGGAAGGTGTCCCACATAACCTCAAAATGATTGTCCATTTCGCGTCCGCCGCGCATGAAGAAGCCCTTGGTGATATCCTTCCTGCCGTCGCAGCTGCCGCCCGCAAGCTCCAGCTTTTCGAGCAGATGGATATGCTCGCCCTTCATCTGCCCGTCGCGGACAAGGTAAAAGGCTGCCGTCAGCCCGGCAAGACCGGTGCCGATGATGTATGCCGATTTTTTATCCACATCCTTCGGCTTTTCGGGGCGGGCAAACGATTCATAAGTTCCTGCAGAGTAATACATAACGAAAACCTCCTGTGTTTTTACTTTGTGCCTTTATTATACCCGGTTCTCCGCCGCAGACAATAAACAGAAAAAGCCCCGTGATAAGACTTTTATCACGGGGTACAAAGCTGTATGAAATTTTATCAGAACCGCAAAAATGATAAGCTCACGGCGAAAACCGAGAAAGCGCCGCCGCCATGGAGCCTTTTATCAGCACGGCGAGCCTGCCGACGATAGCCTGCGGGTCACCGCGCATATCATCCTTTATCCAATCCAGCATAAGCCCGAGGAATATATAACCGTATATCCTTGCGATAAAACGCTTGTCCTCCTCGCGGACGGTCATCCCCGCCGATTCCTCTTCGATCACGCCGAGAAGAAGATTGTCCACAAGCGGCTGCAAATACTTTTCGACCTGCTCTCTGTGGACACAGCGGTAAACGTTCAGAATAAACGGCTTGTTTTCCTGCACGGCTTTGAAGATCTGCAAAAGCCCCTGCTGCCAGGTGTCGTAGGTCTTTTTCTCGTCAAGCGCTTTCCGGGCATCCTCAAGGCAGGACCATTCCACAAGATCGTAAATATCCTTGAAATGGTAGTAAAAGGTCATGCGGTTGATCCCGCAATCCTCCGTGATATCCGCCACCGTGATCTTGGTGAGCGGCTTTTTCAGCAGCAGGTTTTTCAGCGATTGCTCCAAAGCCCGCTTTGTTATCTGCGACATAAGCGTTGTGCACCTCCGTTACGGCAATATCCCGCGCCGCGGTGCCCTTCCCCCCGCACCGGGGCGGGCTTCCCGCTCGCATTTGTCAGCATATGGGTATCGCCGCCGATAGCAATCCGTTCCAGTTTTTCGTGGATAGTATCCGGTGGCTTATACTTCCGGCATTATTGTACAACACCCGGATGATGATTTCAATCCTTTTCGGTGAATACCCGGAGATTCATGAGATGCCCGATTTGCTCGCAGTAAGTCCTTCCGCAGAGCTCCGGCAGGCGGATCGGTTCCAAGCTTTCCGCCGGCATTGAAGCGGAAGATCCCGTGAAGCTTTCTATCCGTTCCATACTCTTTATTCTGCCGGCCTAATTTGCGGGCGAAATCGTAAATATCATACTGAAAATCGGAGGGACGCCATATCGGTGGATACTCAATTCCGAATTGCCGCCGCTTGACTTTGCCGGCTTCAATTCCGTTTTCCTGACAATACTCGGCGTATGTGCAAGCGGTACCGTGGCATTGATCGCACTGGTACTCATACTGATTCCGGCTTGGAATTACATCAAGCTGCTGTTTGAAGCGGCGGAGCGCTATGCACTGCTCGGCGTGCCGGTATTTACCGCACCGGTCGCCTTTACCATGGGCGCATCGCAGACCACTTCCAACATCTTTAAGAGCTGATTTAGAAGGGCAACCAACAGGTTGCTTTTTCTTTTCGACGCACCCTATTGCCGGTTCAGCGTGAATTTCTCACCCTGTGTCGCCGTACCCTTGCCTGCGGTCAGCTCAAGCCCCGTATCGGTATATGCTATCTCGTACTCGCAGTCGGCCAGTGCCTCGGCTTCGAAGTCGATAGAGAGCGTCCTGCCGGACAGCGTGAAACGGAATTTATACGGCTTGCCGGAAAGCCGCAGCTCTCCGCTGCCGTCCTCACGGAAGGTATAAACGCAGTTTCTGTCGGACATTGCAAAGCTGCCGTAGATGCTCTCGTTATGAGTGCTGCCCGAGGTACGGCAAACATCGGATTTTGTCCCAAAAAATCATTTACATTTTTTCGTATATCACAAAGAAGGCAGGGCATATTTTGCGCTGCCTTTTTGTTTTTGTGTTTTCAGAGGAAGCAACCCCTTATAACATCCCATATGCAAAAAGGAATCCGGCGGCGACGGCAAGAGCGCCGAGCAGCGCCGCAGCAACGGCAATAACGATCTTTACCCTTCTTTTGCGCGCAAGGCTTTCGTTATACATCCGCATGGCACCGTCCGGCAGTTCACTCGGCTGCGGCGCGGAAATCGTTTCACGCCGGCATGGCTCAGCTTCGGCTTTTGCGGCAGTGGCGGGCTGCGGCGGGCGGTTCCCCTTTCTTGCGCCATCCCTGCCGGCGCGCATTGCAGTGTAGTAAAGCGCTATCGGGTCGCGCCCTTCAAGCATTGCATCGCAAAAATCCTCAAGCCACCTTACATCGTTTTCGGAAAGCCTTCCGCAGGCAAAAAGCCCCGCTTCATCAACGCCGTAATCGTGTGAAATGCTGTTGCGCAGAGCGAGGTAGTTTTTAAGGCGATCGTAATATGTATTCCACCCGGAAACGAAATATCCGGCGGCGCCGCATTTGCGCATCTCGTTCATATACATTGCCACGCCGGCAACATACTTTCCGTTGTCGGCATCGTTTCCGTATATCTGCGAGCAAAGGTTGTCGAGCCGCTTGAACGAATCCATGAACTCCATTTTTTACTTCCTTTCCGCGAAGGATGATAAATGTGATTTATGCTCGTAAAGTAACAGTCGCAGAGAGAACCCTGCGGCTGTATTTTTGCGGTCGAAAAGCCGCGTTGTGGGAGGACTATAAAAAAGATTTTTTCGCCGGTTTTGCATAGGTACTTGAACTCTTACGAAAAATCTTGAGCTTTCAAGGTTAGGGGCAGCGGTGAGCCGCCGTCATTCGGTCAGCGGCTGCACCGCCTCGATGCCGCCTTTGAATATCACGGTGATCCGTTCTTTTGAGTCCACTACTACGCATTCAAGCAGTTGGCTGAAGGGAATTCTCTCTGAAACAGTCATGGCAGCTTAGCTCCTTTATCTTATCGTAGTGTCCTGTAGTCCTTCCGAAAAGCGGCAACGCCGTGGTTGCCGCCTTTCGGAAAGGGACTTGCTGCCAAGTCCGCTTTCAGGAAAACAGGCGGTGGCGGAATGATCCGTCACCGCCTATTGAGTTTAGGTTATTTCGATTTCGGAAGCGTCGGCTTATTCAGCGTCGAATTCCTTTCTCTTTTTGCCGCTTATGCCCAGTACGGTCAGAGCACCGCCGCTGACGAACAGAGCAGCCAGCCAACCGATGAGGTTGCTGCTGTCACCGGTCTGGGGAGAACCGGAATCCTTGGGGATGACCGTATTCTCGCTGCGCTTGGCGCCGCAAACGGTGCATTCCTCGTGCTTGATGCCGGTGGCCTCCTTGGTAGCGGCCTTGTCGATCACCCACCGGAAGCTGTGTGCTGCCGTGTCGGCTTTGTCGCCGCACCCGCACTCGTGCCAGTGGTTGGTGCCGTCATACTTCCAATCCGTGCCGTAGCTGTGGGTATGGCCGGGAGACGCATCCTTATAGGTGGCCTCAATCTTCACATCATTACCGGGCATGGTGAAGGTGGTGGTTGCCTTGGTGGCGTCTGCCGGGGTGACATTGCCCTCCAGCACGACCCACTTGTCAAAGACCTTGCCTGCCTCCGGTGCATCCGCCGTAACGGTCACAACGGTGTTCTGCGCGATCTTGTCCGTGATGGGTGTCCCTGCGGCAACGGAGGCCGTGCCCTTGATGACCGTGAGCGTATACGTCTCTACGGGGTTTTCGGCGAACTCCGCCTCGATCGTTACATCGTTTGCGGGCATGGTGAAGGTGGTGG
>ERZ1034952.1558-NODE-1558-length-18384-cov-4.390856_pt1 | contig 18384 bp, 16 predicted proteins | sample MGYA00520625_ERZ1034952 | MGnify/ENA primary metagenome ERZ1034952 (study PRJEB33766, sample SAMN09781773) | gut metagenome | biome: gut microbiome | host: Homo sapiens | place: Madagascar | study: EMG produced TPA metagenomics assembly of the PRJNA485056 data... | reverse complement strand
CTGGAACTGAAGCACTAAGCGTTTCTCCCAAACTGTAAGGCAGGGTTGTTATAAAGGAAAAAGCTATTCCGATAAAGGCAATGTCACTTAGTTAAATAGGCAATCCCTCTACACCAACGTAGAAATTGGTATAGAGGGATTTTTTTCTTATAATTACTTGACAATAAGCTCAGAATGGGTGGACGAGGAAAAGAAAAACCGGTGCGAACTAAGCGCAAGTGCAGGCGGTACTTCACTGTGTATGCCACGTATGCCAAAGCGTGTGCCAAGCGTATGCCAATCTGTGCCGAAGTCGGCAGAATGCCTGTAAAATTACACATTTGCAAAGGTTTTACCGTCGCACCAGAGTGATCTGGTGCGGCGGTTTTTGCGTTTACAGCTGATTTGTTAGCGCCGCCGTGCGATGGCGGGCCGCCGTGGGGTTGGCTCACCGTCGAGTCTTGGCAACTTCCGGAAGGTTGATATAGCCATGCTTGCCAGAGGTCAGAAACCATAGTATACTACAGTTAGCAACAGCAAACCCACAGTCTGGAGGACAGCATTATGGACATGAAACAACTGGAGATTTTTGTGACTGCCTGTGAGCGGGGCAGTTTTTCACAGGCAGCGGCTTGTATGTATATGACCCAGCCGAATATCAGCAAATCGATCCGAGCCTTGGAACACGAATTAGGGCGGCCCCTCCTGATCCGAAATGCAAAAGGAGTACAGCCCACCGCCTACGGGAAGACTGTGCTGGAGCATGCACAGATGATCCTGAAGACGGCCGCCACGATTTCATCTCTGGCTATCCCGGACGAGCAGAACCATTTGAGCCTGTCCACATATCCCAGCAATATGGCGGCCCGCCTGTTGGTGGATTTCTATCAGACATGGGGACCCGCCATCCATATTGAGCACCATGAAGGCACGGTGGAGGAGATCACCGACCATGTCCACCAGGGAATCTCCGAAGTCGGCATTGTCTATGTGGCAAAAAAGCAGGCTGGCACATTCCAGCATATTCTCTCTCATAAAAAATTGGAATTTATTCCTCAGAGCGAAAAGAGCATTTGCGTCTACGTGGGCCCCAACCATCCGCTCTACCACGCGGACAGCGTGGATTTTTCCGATCTGCCCTACCTGAAATTCATCCGGGGTGTGCGGGACTTCTTCTCCATGGAGCATCATCTGGAAATGGTGAGCATGGGCGTGATCGATCCCGGTGTCATGAAGCATATTGTGTACAGCAACAGCGACCATCTGGTCACCAATTTTCTGCTCCATACGGACGTGTGCAGCCTCGGCCTGAACTTCATGTACCGGCCTTACGAGCAGTACGACATCAAGCCTCTGGCCATCAATGGCTGCGAGCCTTTTCTCCAGATCGGCTATGTTCGAACGCCTGAGCGCCCTCTCTCCCCCCAGGCGCGCTGGCTGACGGACCGCTTTGGCGAGATGCTGCAGGGGTATGAACTCCAGTTATAGCTTTCCATAAAAATTTCGTCTCTGGTAAGTTGCGGCTAACTACTGTATACTGATAAAGCGCGGCGGAATGCCGCAACTTTGAAACCGGAGGCTTTTATGAAAAGAAAATTGTTGACTGCGCTGCTCTGCGGCGCTTTGATGCTGACGTCCCTGGCAGGCTGCGGTCAGGGAGCGGAAAACCAGTCCGGCACTTCCGCGGGTGGTGAGAGTGCTGTCAAAGACGAACTGGTCTTTGTGAACTACCGGGATATCCGGGATCTGAACCCGCATCTGTATGCGGGAGAGATGTATGCTCAAAGCATCCTCTATGATACGCTGGTGAGCAACACCAGCGAGGGCTATGTAGGCTGCCTGGCCGAGGACTGGACGATCAGTGAGGACGGCCGGACCTACACCTTCAACATCCGGGATGGAGTAACTTTCTCCGACGGTACGCCCTGTGACGCCAACGCGATTCTGGCCAACTTCAACGCCATATTGGAGAACCGGGAGCGCCACACCTGGCTGGAGATGATGAACCTGCTGGTGGGCGTATCCGCTCCGGACGATGATACCTTCGTCATTGAGATGAGCGAGCCATACTATCCCATGCTCACCGAGCTGGCCTGCATCCGCCCCTTCGCCATGATCTCCCCCAACTGCATGATCGACGGCAGCACCAAGGACGGAGTCAACGGCTATATCGGCACCGGCCCCTATGTACTCACGGATTTTGTCACCGACGAGTACGCAGTCTTTGAGCGCAACGAAAACTACTGGGGAGAAAAGCCCGCCATCCGGAAGATCACCGTCAAAGTGATCCCGGATAACCAGACCCGTATCATGGCGCTGGAGAACGGGGAGATCGATCTGATCTTCGGCAAGAATATGCTAGACGCCGACGCCATCAGCCAGTATGTGGACAGCGACAAGTTCACAGTCGGCCTGTCTGACCCCACCTCCACCCGCCATATCGTCCTCAATACCACCCATGACATTTTGGGAGACAAGTCGGTGCGGCAGGCTCTCCAGCACGCTACCAACCGACAGGCCATCTCCGAAGGCATCTTCTATGGTTTGGAGCCGGCGGCCGACACCCTCTACTCCACCACTGTGCCCTACTGTGATGTGGACCTGGAGCCTTATGCCTACGACGCGGACGAGGCCGCCCGCCTGCTGGACGAAGCTGGCTGGATCATGGGAAGTGACGGCGTCCGGGCCAAGGATGGTCAGAAACTGGCGCTGGATCTTCTGTATAACAGCGACAGCGTCACCGAAAAGACCATCTCCGAGTACTTACAGAGCGAATACCTGAAACTGGGCATTTCTCTGAACATCCACGGCGAGGAGGAGCAGTCCTACCGTGACAACATGAAGGCCGGCAACTTTGACATGGTGTTCAACATCTGCTGGGGAATGCCCTATGATCCCCAGTCTTCTCTGGCGGCCATGCGTGCTCCGGTATACGGCGACTACGCTGCCCAGCAGGGTCTGGAGGACAAGGTGGAGATCGATCAGGCCATCACCGACATTCTCACCTCCACGGATGAAACGAAACGTCAGGAGCTGTATACCTTCGTGCTCACCCGTCTCCACGAGGATGCCGTCTACATCCCCCTGACCTTCGAAACCAACAAGGCCCTTTATACATCTGATCTGAAGGGGGTCCACTTCGGCACCGACCAGTATGACGTGGACTTCGCCAGCATGTACTTTGAGTAAACTGTCAGCGAGGGCCGCTTCCCCAGAGGCGGCTCTCGTGCTGGTTCTGCGATATGAAGTAGAAAGGGGCATCCATGAAACGCTATGTGATTCGTCGGCTGCTGATGGCGATTCCGCTGTTGCTGGCCATTTCTTTTGTTTGTTTTGTATTCATCAATCTCATTCCCTCCAACCCGGCGGAGGTAGCTCTGCGCGTGCAGCAAATGCCTGTCATCACGGAGGAGGCCATCGCTGAGATGGAGGAGATGCTGGGGCTGAACAATTCCTTCCTGATACGCTATTTTAACTGGGTGCTCGGCTGCCTGCATGGGGACTTTGGCATCAGTTATGTCAACCCCGCCCGCACGGTGGCCGGAGAACTGGCCCGCTGCCTGCCCGCCACCTTGCAGCTGGCAGCAGCCTCTTTTGTCATCGTGCTGGTGCTGAGCATTCCTATCGGCTTTCTCTGTGCTGTGTATAAGGACCGGTGGTTCGACAAACTGATGCGGGGGCTGGTCTTTGTCACCACCGCCATGCCCGCCTACTGGGTGGGCCTGCTGCTCATGTGGCTGATCAGCGTTAAGCTGGGTTTGCTGCCCACCAACGGCAGCGGTACGCTGCGTCACCTGATCCTCCCCGCATTCACTGTGGCGCTGAGCTACATTTCCACCTACATCCGGCTTATCCGAAACAATATGCTGGAGAATATGAAGCAGGACTATGTGCTCTACGCCAACGTCCGCGGCCTGCCCCAGCGCTCCATCTGGGTGAAGCATGTGCTCAAAAATTCCATGCACACCTGCATCGTGGCCATGGGTATGAGCATCCCCCAGATGATTGCCGGCACGATTGTAGTGGAGAATGTGTTCTCCTGGCCGGGGTTGGGGACCCTGTGCATCAGTTCTATCTTTAACCGGGACCTGCCGGTAATCCAGACCTATGTACTGTTTATTGGCGTGCTGTTTGTGGTATTCAATCTGGTATTTGACATCCTGCAGACCGTATCCGACCCCCGTCTGAGAAGGGAGAGCTGAACGATGGGAAAACGCTTTTTACACAACCGCGCTGCGGTCATCACTGTGACCATAGTCCTGTTGATCGGGCTGATCGGTATACTCGCCCCCGTTCTGGCTCCCCACGACCCTTATGCCAATGATATCCTCAACAAATTTGCGCCTTACAGCATGGAGTACCCACTGGGCACCGACCATCTGGGCCGGTGCGTTCTCTCCCGGCTGATCTATGGCATCCGGCCCACGCTTGGTCTGGCGCTGCTGACCATGCTGGGGACCATCGCCCTGGGAGCGGTGCTGGGCATCATGGCCGGCTATTTCCGGGGTGTGGTGGAGGAGGTCATCATGCGTGTAGTGGATGTGATGCTCTCTTTCCCAAGCCAGATCATGGTGTTCGCCGTGGTTGGCCTGCTGGGCATCAATGTACAGAACGTCATCATCGCCAATGTATTCATCAAATGGGCCTGGTACGCCCGTATGATCCGTACCGGCGTCATGCAGTACAGGGAGCGAAACTTCATCCAATTCTCCCGGTGCGTGGGGATGCCGGAGCGGTTTATCCTGTTCCGTCATCTGCTGCCCTCTATCACTTCCGATCTGGCAGTGCTTGCCTCTCTGGATGTGGGCTGGGCCATCATCAACATTTCCACCCTGTCCTTCCTGGGCTTGGGTGTCCAGGCCCCCACGCCGGAGTGGGGAGCCATGCTCAATGAGGCCAAGGAGGTTTTGACCAGTAACCCCACCCAGATGATCGCCCCGGGCATCGCCATCGTAGCTCTGGTATGCTGCTTTAATCTGATGGGCGATGCTCTCCGAGACGTGTTGGACCCCAAGGAGGTGGATCGATGACCCCTGTTTTTGAATTGAAGGAGCTGCATGTGACCCTCCGGCAGCACAGACACGCCGCGGAGCTCGTAAAGGGCGTCTCTTTTGCGGTGGAGCCGGGCGAATGTCTGGGTATCCTTGGAGAGTCGGGCAGCGGAAAATCCATGTCGATGAAGGCGGCTATGGGCCTGCTGGACAAAGGCTTTTCCGTGTCCGGCGCGGCAATGTTTCAGGGAGAGCCTCTGCTGGAGAAGAGCGGGGAGGAACTGCGCCGCCTGCGGGGCGGCAAGGTGGGCGTTGTACTGCAAAATCCAATGACCTGTTTCGACCCTCTCTATCGTATCGGCACCCAGATCGCCGAGACCTTTGCCGCCCACAACAACTGGGACGGGGAGGAGATCCGCCGCCGCTCCCTTGAACTGCTGGAAAAAATGCGTATCCGCAATCCGGAGGAGGTATTGGAGAAGTATCCCCACCAGCTCTCCGGCGGAATGCTCCAGCGGATCATGATCGGAATCGCCACCGCTATGGAACCCGTCCTTCTGATTGCGGACGAGCCTACCACCGCCATTGACGCCATCACCCAATACGAGATTCTGAACGAGTTTTTGCGGGTCAAGCAGGAAAAACAGACTGCCATGGTATTTATCTCTCACGATTTGAACGCCATCTCCCGGGTAGCGGACCGGATCGTGGTGCTGAATCAGGGCCGCGTGGTGGACGAGGGAGATTTTCAGCATATCCTCCACCACGCGCAGGACCCGTATACAAGGCTGCTGGTGGAAAAGCGGGCGGATGTGATGCGCCGGTACCGGCAGGTACTGGCGGGAAAGGAGCAGTCTTATGCTTGAACTAAAGGATATCTGCGTCAGCTTTCGCAGCGAACGGCAGGACAGGATATTCGGTCACACCCGTCAGCAGGTGTTGTTCGATGTGTCCTTCTCAGTGAAAAAAGGAACTTGCCTGGGTATTTTGGGAGAGTCGGGCAGCGGAAAGTCCACTATGGGCCGGGTGCTGTGCGGCCTGCTCAGACCGGACAGCGGCGAGGCTCTTCTGGATGGCATCCCGGTCTACGGCTCCCGTGCCGGGCGTCGGAACCTGCAGAACAAACTCAGCGTAGTTTTCCAAGACTACACCACCTCCGCCAATCCCCGCTTCCGGGTCAAGGATATCATTGGCGAGGGTCTTACTGTTCGGGAACGGCGGGAAAAGCGCCGATTGGACCGTCCTCGGGAAATTGCCCGGCTGCTGGAGCTGGTGGGCCTGCCTGCTGACTTCGCCGGACGATTTCCCCATGAGCTCTCCGGCGGCCAGCTCCAGCGGGTGTGCATCGCCCGGGCGGTGGCCTGCAGTCCGGAGGTCATCCTCTTTGACGAGGCCATCTCTTCCCTGGACGCCCACACTCAGGTTCAGATCATGGATCTGCTGCGGGAATTGAAGGAGAAACTCGGACTGACCTATGTGTTCATCACCCACGACCTGACCTCCATCACTTATCTTTGCGATGATGTGCTCTTCCTATATCAGGGACATGTGACGGAGTATCTTCCGGTAAGCCGCATCAGCGAAACCAAGGACGAATACGCCCGGCGGCTGTTGGAGTCTATCGTGGTATTCGATACGGAAGAAAGAAAGGACGCGGTATGACCTTCTGCGGAGTAGAATTGTCACCGGGACAAAAAGGGAGGGTCCCCCTTCCGGTATCCGGTGCTGAGCCGTTGGATACGGTCTGCCTGTGCGGCGCCGCCCCGGGCAAAACGCTGGCAGTCACGGCAGGAGTCCACGGCTGCGAGTATGTGGGCATTCAGGCCCTGCGCCGTCTGGCGGCAGAGCTGGACCCGGCGGAGTTGTCCGGGAACGTGATCTTCCTGCCTTTGGCCAATCCTACCGGCTTTTATGCCGGGGCAAAGCAGGTGGTGCCTGAGGACGGGGATAACCTGAACCGTGCCTTTCCCGGTGATCCGGCGGGAACCCTGTCGGCTCGGCTGGCTCACGCGCTGGAGGCTGCTCTCTATCCGGTGGCCGACTTCTTGGCCGATCTTCACAGCGGGGACTGCAACGAGGCGCTCTATCCGTTGGTGTTCTTCCCAACGGCGGGAACGGAAACCGTGAATCAGGCCGCCTGTGCGGCTGCCCGGACGCTGACGGTACCCTATCGGGTCCGCTCTGCTGCGAAAAACGGCCTTTACAGCTGGGCCGTGCAAAATGATCTCCCCGCCATCCTCATCGAGCGGGGCGGGATGGGAACCTGGTCTGAACCGGAAGTGGATGCCTGCTGCGAGGATGTGCGTTCCCTGCTGCGTCATCTGGAGATCTTGCCCGGTGGAAACCCGCCCCGGGAGCAGGAGGAAATCGTGGATGCCCGCTATGTGGAAGCCCCCTCCAACGGGCTATGGCTTTCAGCGGTAAGCCTGAACGAACGCGTCAGGCAAGGCGCGATCCTGGGGCGGTTGGAGGACTTGGCCGGCCGGTGTATCCTGGAGGTGCGGGCGGAGTTTGACGGGATCGTTCTATACCACACGGTTGGTCTGGGTGTCGAGGCCGGAGGTCCGCTGATCGCCTATGGGCATCTGTAAGCCTGTCTGATGCGTTTCCCAATAGAAAGCAGCCCCGCAGAAGTAACTCTGCGGGGCTTTAGACTGTCGAAAAGCCATCGTTTTTCCGACGATCTGTGTTTTTCCCGGAAACGGACTTTATCGTCAGACTGCCAGCCGCGCGGCAGTCCTCTACTGCGGGATCAGCCAGATGCCGCGAACCTGTTTTGCGCCCTCTATCCTGCCCTCCGCGCAGCGGCGGCGCAGCTCCTCCGCCTCGATGTGCCACAGGCGCGATGCGTCGTGTATGGTCAGAAAACGCTTCTCTTCCATCGTGTCCTCCTCCCCTCCTGCGTTCAGCATCTCTTTTTTCCGTATTATACACGCTCTGCCGCCGTTTATACCTGATACGGCGGCCTTGTTTTTTCGTCTGCGGCAATTCCGCTCTTTCTTTTTTCCCGTTTTTCCTTTATAATGACAGTACAAGCGTAAATACAAGGCTGTACCCGAACGGTACAGACGAATACCGGAGGGAGTAATGTTATGTCAGTGCAGGAAATTTGCCGCGTTGCGGAAAATACACAGCTTGGCGACGGTTTATTTTTGATGGTGCTGCACGCACCGAAGATCACGGAGCTGGCGCAGTGCGGCCAGTTCGTTCACATTGCCTGCGGCGAGGGTCATCTGCTGCGCCGCCCGATCTCGATCTGTGCATGGAAGGCGCCCGAGCTGCGCATCGTCTTTCAGGTGAAGGGCGAGGGCACGAAGTGGCTCAGCGAGCGCAGGACCGGCGACGAGCTCGATGTGCTCGGCCCGCTCGGCCACGGCTTTGACGTCGGCGCGCTCGGCAGCGCTCCGGTGTTCATCGGCGGCGGCATCGGCGTGCCCCCCATGCTCGGCTGCGTGCGCGAGGCAGTAAAGCAGGGCGCAAAGCCTGCGGCCATCCTCGGCTTCCGCAATCAGGGCGCCGTTATCCTTGAGGGCGACTTCCGCGACGAATGCGAGACCTTCGTCACGACCGACGACGGCTCCTATGCCCGCCACGGCTTTGTCACCGATGTGCTGAAGGAGCAGATCGCCTCCGCTTCCGGCGTCGCGGCCTGCGGCCCGAAGCCCATGCTGAAGGCCATCGCCGCCATCGCGAAGCAGGCCGGCGTTCCCTGCCAGGTTTCGATGGAGGAGCGCATGGGCTGCGGCATCGGCGCGTGCCTCGTCTGTGCGTGCGCGCTCAAGGCGAAGGACGGCGAAACCCGTTACGGTCACGTCTGCAAGGACGGTCCGGTATTCAATGCTGAGGAGGTCGAGTGGTAATGGCTGATTTAAGAGTAAATTTCTGCGGCGTGGAACTGAAAAACCCCATCACGACCGCATCCGGCACGTTTGGCTTCGGTCATGAATACGGCGAGTTCTTCGACCTGTCCCAGCTCGGCGGCATCGGCGTCAAGGGTCTGACCCCGACCGAGCGCCTCGGCAACCCCGCGCCCCGCATCGCGGAGACCCCGCAGGGCATCCTCAACTGCGTCGGCCTGCAGAACCCGGGCATCGACCGCTTCATCAAGGAGCAGATCCCCTTCCTGCGTCAGTACGACACGAAGATCATCGCCAACGTCTCGGGCAACACGGTCGAGGAATACGAGGGCATGGTCGAAAAGATCTCGGACGCGGACGTCGACCTCATCGAGATGAACATCTCCTGCCCGAACGTAAAATGCGGCGGCATGGCCTTCGGCACGCAGCCGAAAATGGTCGAGGAGGTCGTTTCGGCGGCAAAGGCAAAGGCGAAAAAGCCGCTCATCGTCAAGCTGTCCCCGAACGTCACCGACATTGCCGAGATCGCCCGTGCGGCCGAGTCTGCCGGCGCGGACGCGCTCTCGCTCATCAACACCCTGCTCGGCATGCGCATCGACATCGAAAAGCGCCGTCCCATCCTGTCCAACGTCATGGGCGGCCTGTCCGGCCCGGCGGTGTTCCCGGTCGCGGTCCGCATGGTCTATCAGGTCCGCAAGGCGGTCTCCGTGCCCATCCTCGGCATGGGCGGCATCCGCACCGGCCGCGACATCGTGGAAATGCTGCTCGCGGGCGCGGACGCGGTCGCCATGGGCACCGTGATGTTCAACGACCCCACCGCTCCCGTCAAGGCGCTGCGCGAGCTTGAGGAATGGATGGACGCACACGGCGTCAAGAGCGTTTCCGAGCTGTCCGGCGCGGTCGAGGTCGGCTGATGGCGGCGACGGTCTACATCATCCGTCACGCCGAGGCCGAGGGCAACATCTACCGCCGCTGCCACGGACTGTATGACAGCCTGCTCACGCCGCGCGCATATCAGCAACTCCCCTGTCTGGCGAAGCGGTTCGAAAACGTGCCGCTCGCGGCGGTCTACGCCTCCCCCCTGTTCCGCGCACGCACGACCGCGCAGGCGGTCGCAGCACCGCACGGTCTGACGGTCGAGCTGCGGAATGATCTGCACGAGATCGACATGGGCGACTGGGAGGATCTCCCGTGGGCCGAGCTGCCGCACGGCTGGCCTGACCAGTACGCGAAATGGTGCGCCCGTCCGTGGGAGGCTGCGCCGCCGCACGGCGAGACCGTCATGCAGGCAGGCGCGCGCATGCTGAACGAGGTGCGCCGCCTGGCGCAGGAAAACGACGGCAAAGCCATCGCCGTCGTCACGCACGGCTCCGCCATCCGCGGCGCGCTGACCATCGCGCACGGCTTTCCGCCCGAAAAGATGAACGAGATCGGCTGGGGCGACAACACCTGCGTGGCGCGGCTCGATTTTGCCGACGACGGCAGTATCGACGTTGTATACGAAAACGACGCCTCTCATCTGCCGCAGGAGCTTTCGACCTTCGCCTGCATCGGCTGGAAGAACGCCAAAGGTATTCCGGTCTCGCCGCAGATCTGGTTCCGCCGCGCCGACCCGAACAATCCACAGGATGTGGATAAGATCGTGGAATTCATGCGCGAGCTGCACCGCAATGCCTACGGCACGGACGAGGGACTTGACCCGGCCGCGCTCCTCCGCGATGTGGAGCGCGCGCAGCAGGTCTCGCCGCGCTCGTGCACGTTCGGTCTGCTCGAGGACGGAACGCCCGCCGCGCTCGTCTACCTCAAGACCTGGTACGACGAGGAGCCGGACGTCGGTCTGCTCGGCGGCTTCTGCATCGCGGGCGAATACCGCGGCTGCGGTCTGAGCGCGCAGATCCTCGGTCAGGCCATCAGCGTATACCGCTCACTCGGAAAGACCTGGCTGTGCGCCCATGTGGCCGAAAAAAACCTGCGCGCGCAGGGCTTTTATCACAAATTCGCCTTCGAGCAGCGCGGCGAGCACCGCGATGCGAACGGCCTGCACTACCGCATGTTCAAGCGCCTGACGGCGGAATAATCCGCCTTGACAAAGCCGCCTCTCCGTTATACACTTTATCTGAATAAAATTAGCAACAGGGGGCACCCACTCATGTTTGATACCGTACTCGTTGCCGGACTCGGTCTGATGGGCGGCTCGATGGCGAAAACCATCAAGGCGCGCACGCTCAGCCGCGTTCTCGGCTGGAACCGCACCCGCGCGACCGCAGAACAGGCTCTCGCTGACGGCTCGATCGACGCCATCGCGACCGACGCACTGTTCCGCGAGGTCGATCTTGTCATTATCGGCCTCTATCCGCAGGCAACCGTGGACTGGCTGCTTGAAAATATGCCGAAAATGAAAAAGGGCTGCGTGATCGTCGATATGGTCGGTGTCAAGCAGTTCATGGTCGATCATCTCGAGCAGGCCGCGCTCGACGCAGGCGTGCACTACGTCGGCGGACATCCGATGGCCGGCCGCGAGTTCTCCGGCCTCGACTACGCCCTTCCCACGCTGTTCGACGGCGCGAGCATGATCTTTGTGCCGACAAGGAGCAGCAGCGAGCGCATCCTGTCTCAGCTCGAGGCGTATTTCATGTCGCTCGGCTTTGGCCAGACCGTGCGCTGCACGGCCGAGCAGCATGACCACATGATCGCCTTCACCTCGCAGCTCGCACACGTCGTTTCCTCGTCCTACATCAAGAGCCCCGAGGCCGACAAGCACAACGGCTACTCCGCCGGCAGCTACAAGGACCTCACGCGCGTCGCAAAGCTGAACGAAACCATGTGGAGCGAGCTGTTCCTGTGCAATGCCGAGCCGCTCGCGTGCGAGATCGACGAGATCATAAGACACCTTGACGAATACCGCCGCGTCATCCGCGCCGGCGACCGCCAAACACTCACCGAGCTGCTGCGCGACGGCCGCATCCGCAAGGAAAATCTGGGCTGATATTCAAGAATGCAGGAAAACCGAGGCGCATGTCCCGGTTGAGACTGTCGAAAAACTACGTTTTTCCGACAATCTGTGTTCTGACTACGCAGAACACGAACGGATAAAAGTTCCTGTTCGAAACTTTTATCTCTCTCAAAGTATAAAAACCGTGATACATGCTCCCGGTTTTTATCAATCTGCTCCGCAGATTGTATTTTATACGCGCTGCCGCGCGGTAATCGAAAACTCCTTCGTATTTTCTGCGGGGGAGTTTGCTTTTTTGCACGGATTTTCCCGGTTTTGCCGTGTAAATCTTTACATGACAAACCGTCTGTTATGGTGTATACTATATTAAGCATAATCATAATATAAATATCTGTCGATTTATCATAAAAAGGAGTATTTCATGCCGAAATTAGGACTTATTTCGCTCGGCTGCGCCAAAAATCTGGTGGACAGCGAGCATATGCTCTCCCTTATGCGCGACGCGGGCTGGGAGATCACGGAGGATATGAGCGAGGCGGACGTCGGCGTGGTCAACACCTGCGGCTTCATCGAAGCGGCAAAGACCGAAGCCATCGAGACCATCCTCGAGACCGCGCAGTACAAGCAGACCGGCCGCATGAAGGGTCTGGTCGTCACCGGCTGTCTCGTGCAGCGCTACGCGGACGAAATGCGCAGGGAGCTGCCTGAGATCGACGTATTCTGCGGCACCGGCAGCTATGACAACATCGTGGATGCCGCGACTGCGGCGCTTCGCGGCGAACAGGCCGCCTACATGGCGGACATGACCGCCGCCGCGCTCGACGGCGGCCGCAGCCGTCTGACCCCCTCCTATACCGCGTACTTCAAGATCGCAGAGGGCTGCTCGAACACCTGCGCCTACTGTATCATCCCCAAGCTGCGCGGACGCTACCGCAGCCGCGAGATGGCGTCTCTGCTCGAGGAGGCGCGTGCGCTGAGCGATGCAGGCGTCAAGGAGCTCATCGTCATCGCGCAGGACATCACCAAGTACGGCATGGATCTGCCGGAGCACAAGCGCCTGCTGCCCGAGCTGCTGCGCGAGCTGTGCAAGCTGGATTTCACATGGATCCGCCTGCACTACCTCTACCCCGACCAGATCACCGACGAGCTCATCGACGTCATCGCTGAGGAGCCGAAGATCGTAAAATACCTCGATATCCCGCTCCAGCACGTTTCTAAGCGCATCCTGCGCGCGATGCACCGTCCGGGCGACGGCGCGGAGTTTACCGCGCTCATCGAGGATATGCGCCGCCGCATCCCGGGTCTCGTGCTGCGCACGAGCCTGATCGTCGGCCTGCCCGGCGAGACCGACGATGAATTCGCAGAGCTGTGCGAGTTCCTCCAGAATGCCGCCATCGAGCGCGTCGGCGTGTTCGAGTATTCGCCCGAGGAGGGCACGGAAGCCGCCGAAATGCCCGACCAGATCGACGCCGAGACCAAGCAGAATCGCCGTCTCATCGTCGAGGAGCTTCAGTCCGGCGTACTCGACGACTACAACACCTCGCGTCACGGCGAGGTCATGCAGGTGCTCGTCGAGGGCTTCGACGATGAGCAGCAGCTGTGGTACGGCCGCACCTACGCGGACTCGGTCGAGGTAGACGGCCACGTTTACTTCGACGCGATGGACACCGAGCCCGGCGAAGGTGAATTCGTTTCCGTTCTCATCACCGAGAGCCTTGGCCCCGACCTGCTCGGTGTCCGCCAGAAGGAGGCATAACATATGACTACCGCAAACAAAATCACACTGACGCGCATTGCGATGATCCCGTTTTTCATCTATTTCGCAGCGCAGCCCATGTACACCCAGATAAACGATGTGGTCCACTTTCCGACCTGCACGGTAATCGCGCTCGTTCTGTTCTGCGTGGCGTCGTTTACCGACTTTCTGGACGGCTATGTCGCCCGAAAGTACAATCAGGTGACGGATTTCGGCAAATTTGTCGATCCGCTCGCGGACAAGCTGCTCGTTTCCTCCGCGCTCATCCTGTTTGTCGAGCAGCTGGCCATGGCAGGCTGGATGGTCTGCGTCATTCTCGCACGTGAGCTGATCATCACCTCGCTGCGCGTTGTCGCCGCGAACAAGGGCCGCGTCCTCGCCGCAACCTGGACCGGCAAGGTCAAGACCTGCGTGCAGATCGGCGGCATCATAGTCATTTATCTGTACTATATCATTCTCGGCGCGGTGAAGAGCGGCATTTCCTCCGCAGACGGCGCAACCTCCGTTATCTCCATTATCATCCATTACAAGCCGATGCCGGTCATACTGGTCGGCTGGGTCGTAACGCTCGTCACCATCTACTCCGGCTATGATTACCTCAGGAAGAACTGGGACCTCATCAAGGACGGCGCAGTAAAGGCAAAGTAAACACGTTTTTCGGGGACGGCTTCGGCCGTCCCTTTTGCTTTTCGGCGCTTTTGTGACAGAACTTTCCTTGTGTTCCTCCTTTCGAGTGATTGACTTTCACCGCACGATATGGTAAATTAAATATATATACCATTCGGATATAATAACAGGGCGGCTGTGAACGTTTTTCGCGCGCTGCGCGACGCCGCGCCGCATCACCTTTGAGAGGAAGTGGATACCGTGAAAAATTCTACCAAGCTGAAAGCGGGTCTGCTGCTGACCAGTCTGGCCTGTGCCGCTGGTGCAACGGCTGCTCTGGTTTTGCTTCAGAAGAAGCGTGAAGAAGAGGTTTATCATGAGGCCGAACTCAAGGCCATGGACGAGCTGGAGGAAATGATGCGCAGCGAGTCCGACTGTGCTTCCTGCGCCTGCGCGGAGGAATGCCCGGCGCCTGAGACCTATGCCGCTGCGAAGAACGACGCCGCTGCCGCCGAAACACCGGCAGAGCCGCCGGAGGAGGAATCTGACGGCAAGCCGGACATCGAGATCGAAATCGTGGACGGCGACGAGGAAACGGACGAAGATGACGACGAGCCGGAAACCGCCGGTCTCGAGGACTGAGACATAAACGCAGACGGGCAGAGTACGCTCTGCCCGTTTTATTTCAGGAGGAAACACTATGTTTGAATATGAGGGCCGCGTATTCCGTCCGCCTTCCGAGGCGTACAGCCTGATCGTTCAGGTCACGATCGGATGCAGCCACAATAAATGCACGTTCTGCGATATGTACAAGGAAAAGCGTTTCCGCGTGCGCAAGCTCGAGGACGTCAAGGCGGATTTCGACGAGGCGCGCCGCATGTACCGCCGCGTCGACCGCATTTTCCTTGCCGACGGTGACGCGCTGATGTGCCGCCCCGAGCATATGGCGGAGATCCTGCGCTATATCAAAAAGCTGTTTCCCGAGTGCGAGCGCGTCACGAGCTACGGCTCCCCTGCGTCCATCCTGTGCAAAAAGCAGGAGGATCTTAACCTGCTGCACGAGCTCGGCCTCGAGATGATCTATCTGGGTCTGGAATCCGGCTCGGATGAGGTGCTGCGCCGCGTCAACAAGGGCGAGACCGCCGACGAGATCGTCCGCGCCGGTCTGATGGTCAAGGAGGCCGGCATGAAGCTGTCTGTCACCTGCATCGCCGGTCTCGGCTCGCTCGAGCTCTCCGAGGAGCACGCCGTCAAGACCGCCGAGGCGCTCTCGCGCATGAAGCCGGAGTACATCGGCCTGCTGACGCTGCTGTTCGAGCTGCCGACGCCGCTCATGCGCGACTGGCAGGAAGGCCGCTTCTATCTGATGAACCCGATCGAGATCGCGCACGAAACCCTCATCCTTCTCGAGCATATCGACTCCGAGGGCAGCATTTTCCGCGCAAACCACGCCTCCAACTACGTCAACCTCGCCGGCACGCTCAACCGCGACCGCGACGCGATGTGTCAGCGCCTGCGGCAGGCGCTCGAGGGCAAGGTCAAGTTCCGCAGCGAATCCTTCCGTGCAAGATATCGAAAACGTTTTCGTTTGTGTGATTCGTGTAAATTGTGAATCTTTTGTGTTTTTTGTGTTACAATTTCAGAAAAATCGGGACAGGATAGCTTTTTTATGCTATACTGTTCCTGTTGTAAAGTTCAAATCTGTACACGCACTGCGCGTTAAGAATTTGTTAAGGCGTTCGCCTTAGGAACCGTTCCGTCTGGAGGATTGTTGATGGATTCCGTATCTCATATTCGTGTCGCAAATCTGCTTATGGATTATGTCGAGCAGACTTGCGGCGTAACCTTTGACCCGAGCGGCTTCGTCTACGGTAATTTGAAGCCCGACCTCACCGGCACCTACCTCACCAAGCGCCACAATCCGTCGATCATGATGGACGAAGTAATGGATAAAATCCGCGCTTTTGCGGAAAAGTACACGATCGCTCCCACGAACGGCCGCGAGCTGTCGGTCGACCTCGGCGAGATCTGCCACTATATGACCGATTTCTTTACCTATCCGCACAACGATGACATCTACACGCACAACCTGTTCGCGCACTATGTCTACGAAAAGCGTGTCGCGTTCGTGATCCGCCGCCGCATGACCGAGGCGAAGTTCGAGCAGTGGGTCAGCCCGATCATCCCGCCGACGAGCGTGGATGCCCTGCTGAACCGCATCACCGATATGCACGACGCTTACCGCGCTGCGGGCCGCCATCACGGCATTGACGACGATCTGGTGCATATCTGCCGCGCGACTGCAACCGTCGTGCTCTCCATCATCAGCATCGTTTACGAGCAGGTCGAGGAGACCGCTCCCGCGCTCGCATAACGCTCCTCTGCGCCCTGTAAAAGACCGCAAAAATGCGATCTGAGACTGTCGAAAAACTATCGTTTTTCCGACAATCTGTGTTCTGACTTTGCAGAACACGGACGTCCGAAAGTTCCCATGCGGAAACTTTCTCCCTCTTAAAGTATCAAAACCGAGGTACACGCCCCCGGTTTTGATGCGTTTACAAGGCAAACGCTTTTCAATGCGCGCTGCCGCGCGGCAGCGTCAGCATCGCGAATATGGACTTCTTCGACAAGCTGAGACCGCAAAAATGCGGTCTTTTTTTCGTTTTGACACGGCCTTTCTTGCCTTTTTGCACAAATTTATCATTTTATCAAGAAAAACTGCGTCGGGGTCTTGTCAAGCCAGCGAATACCAGATAAAATAGTATATAATTGCAGGCTCAAAAATCCAATCCTGCATAACTGGGGGAAAATAAATATGGATATCACGGCAACTGTATGGACGCTTCTGCCTCCGATCATCGCGATCGCGCTGGCGCTCATCACCAAAGAGGTCTACTCCTCACTGCTGATCGGTATTCTGGCAGGCGCACTGCTGTATACCGGCTTCAATCCGCTCCATGCGGTCGAAACGACCTTCGAGATCATGGGCGGCAAACTCGGCGACAACATCAACATCTGCATCTTTCTGGTGCTGCTCGGCATTCTGGTGTCGCTCGTCACAAAATCGGGCGCGTCACGCGCCTACGGCGAATGGGCGGTCAAGACTATCAAGTCTCGCCGCGGCGCCTCCTTCGCAACGTCCTTTCTCGGCATCTTCATCTTTGTCGACGACTATTTCAACTGTCTGACCGTCGGCACGGTCATGCGTCCTGTCACCGACAAATACAGCATCACGCGCGCAAAGCTCGCCTACATCATCGACGCAACGGCGGCTCCGGTCTGCATCATCGCCCCGATCTCCTCGTGGGCGGCGGCGGTCGGCTCCTCCCTGCCTGAGTCGAGCACGATGGACGGCTTCTCGCTGTTCATGAAGACCATCCCGATGAACCTGTACGCCATTCTGACGCTGCTGTTCCTCATCTGGCTGATGGCGGCGGACTTCGATTTTTCCGCTATGGGCAAGTATGAGCGCGAGCACAAGGACGACGACCTGTCTCAGCTCGAGGAGAACTACGTTGTCGGCGGCGCAGGCAAGGTCTACGACCTTATCCTCCCGATCGCGGTGCTGATCGTGCTGTGCATCGGCGCGATGCTGTACACCGGCGGCATTCTCGAGGGCGCGAACATCATCGACGCTTTCGCGGACTGCTCGTCCTCGACCGCTCTGGTCCTCGGCTCGTTCTTCACGCTCATATTCACCTTCCTGCTGTACATTCCGCGCAAGGTCCTGTCCTTCGGCCAGTTCTGCGAGGCGTTCACCGAGGGCTTCAAGTCCATGGTGCCGGCCATCCTGATCCTGACGCTCGCGTGGACGCTGTCCGGCGTATGCTCGGCTGACTACCTCAACATCGGCGGCTTCGTTTCCTCTATCGTCAGCGCGGACTCGGTTATCTCCATGCTGATGCCGGCGATCTTCTTCCTCATCGCGCTCGGTCTCGCGTTCGCGACCGGCACGAGCTGGGGTACGTTCGGCATCCTTATCCCGATCGCCGTCGCGGTATTCGGCGACAGCGCGACCACCATGCTCGTCATGACCGTTGCGGCCTGCCTGTCCGGCGCGGTCTGCGGCGACCACATCTCTCCGATCTCGGACACCACGATCCTGGCGTCCGCAGGCGCACAGTGCCACCACATCGACCACGTTTCCACGCAGCTTCCCTATGCGCTGCTCGTTGCGGCGATGAGCTTCGTCGGCTTCCTGGTCGGCGGCGTCACCGGCAGCGGCGTGATCGCTCTCATTGT
>ERZ1034952.1557-NODE-1557-length-18407-cov-7.054490_pt1 | contig 18407 bp, 15 predicted proteins | sample MGYA00520625_ERZ1034952 | MGnify/ENA primary metagenome ERZ1034952 (study PRJEB33766, sample SAMN09781773) | gut metagenome | biome: gut microbiome | host: Homo sapiens | place: Madagascar | study: EMG produced TPA metagenomics assembly of the PRJNA485056 data... | reverse complement strand
ACTGTCAACTGGCGGCGGGCGGCAGTGCCGCCGGACAATGACGCTACGGAGATAGTACGAATACGTTGGTGCCCTGACCCGCCCGGTAACGCACCGCTCAGAAACCGGTTTTATACATCGCCCTATGGTACGCTCTGGCGCGAAGCGCCCTCGGCTCCACCTCTGGGGGAGCTGGCAGCGAAGCTGACTGAGGGGGTGTAGTACGTTGAATGGAATTGACCAATGGCTTTACATCGCCATACCGTAGGGGTCGCCAACTTGGCGCCCCGAGCGGCGAAGCCGCCCGGAGACTGACGGAAGTGAGTGGTTCGTTGAATGGTAATTGCCAAAATCCTTTGAGTTCTTGGCTTCCCCCGGGGGGAAGCTGTCACGATGAAATATCGGCACTTCGGAACCGATATTTTGTCGTGACTGATGAGGGGTGGCGATGGCTAAAAGTTATTGATTTCCCTGTTAAATGGTGGAAACCGAAACATATACCATTCATCTAACTGCATTCATTTACCAACCTGTCGCCACCCCTCATCAGCCTCGCTTCGCTCAGCAGCTTCCCCCCGGGGGAAGCCAAGGGCACTTCGTGCCAGCGGGTCGCCAAGTTGGCGACCCCTACAGTGGGCGATACAAAACATGGGCGCATCCCATTCAGCCCACAATCCACAGGGAAGCTTATCCCATTCAGCAATTTGCTCCTACCATATGGTTTCCAATTTGCTCCCGGATATGCAAAAAGGACTGCTCAAGGCAGTCCTCTCTGCTATTTCAGTTCCCACTCTTTAATTTGAGCGGATTTTTCATACAGCCGCAAATAGCTGTCATACCGGGAGGACATAATCTTCCCTTCTTCCAGCGCCTGCCGCACGCCGCAGCCCGGCTCCTGCCGGTGGGAGCAGTCGGCGAACTGGCACGACCCAATCCAGGGGGCAAAATCCGGGAACGCATACTGTAGATTTTCTTTCAGTATCACGTCCATCTGGTCGGTATCGAAGGAGGAAAACCCCGGGGTATCCATGACGAAGGTGTCTTCCTCCAGGGTGTACAGCTCCACATGGCGGGTGGTGTGGCGACCCCGCCCCAGCTTTTCGGAAACCTCGCCGGTTGCCAGGTTCAGTGCGGGACACAGGGCGTTGAGGATGCTGGATTTGCCGATGCCGGTGTTGCCGGTAAAGGCGGTAAGCTTCCCTCTGAGGAATGCACGCAGCTGCTCTACGCCCTCGCCGGTAACCGCGCTGGTGGCAATCACCGGGAAGCCAGCCTTTTCATAAATCTCCCGCAGCTTCTGCGCCGGATCCAAATCGCATTTGTTGATGCAGATGACGCATTTCACATTCTGGTTTCCGGCAATGGCAGTCACCCGATCAATGAGAAACGGCTCTGTCACCGGGTTGACGTTGGCCGCAAAAATAGCCAGGGCATCCACATTGGCAACCGCCGGACGGACAAAGCTGTTCTGCCGGGGCAGCACCGCCTCTACCATACCCTTGCCATGCTCCACGGTGATTTCCACCATATCGCCGGTGAGGGGTGTGACGTGCTGCTTCCGCAGAACGCCTCTGCCCCGGCAGGTGACCACCTGACCGGGCAGCTGCACGTCATAAAACCCGCTGAGGGAGCGGATGATTCGTCCCGTCTGTTTTTCAACCATTTTTGAACGTCACTTTCATAGACTGGTAGTATTGTCCGTCGATGTACAGGTCGTATTCCTGCTCCCCGGAACCGGTGAGCGCCACGGTAAAGGTGAAGTCTCCGGGGTTGATGGTGCCGCTGGCAACCTGCTGATCCGCCTGCCCCTTGCGGCAGATAATCAGCTTATAAGCTTCCGTCCGGACGGGCACATTGAAAATCACCGTCTCCGCCTGGGATGCGGCCTGGGTGGGAGCCGTGGCAGAATCGCTCTTGTAGTCCGCACCGTTGGACACCCCCAGCAGGATTTCCTTGCTCAAGGCCACCACGGAACCGGCGGTTTCGGACTGGTGCACCACCACACCGGCGGGCTGGTCACTTTTCACCTCATAGGTTTCGATGGTGGTGAAGCCCCTGCTCTTCAGCGCCTGGATGGCGGTGGCGGAGTCCAGCTTCATCACATCCGGCATGACTGCCGTTTCAATCTCCTGCCCCTCGGAAACTTCCAACGTAATATGAGTATTCACATCTAGGACGGTTCCCGCCGCTTCGGACTGGGAAACCACCCTACCCTTTTCCTCACTGCTGTACACGCCGGTGATGGTCACATTCTGAAAGCCCCACTGTTCCAGATTCTCCAGTGCCCGCTCCTTCGTCGCGCCCAATAAATTGGGCATTTTCCCCGTCACCGTGGATGGGCCGGTGCTGACAAAGAGGCGCACCGTCTGCCCGTCGGAAAGCTCTGCCCCGGCAACAGGATCCGTGCGCACCACATACCCGGCAGGATAATCGTCACTGGCTTCCTCCCGCACCAGAGGTTTCAGCCCCTGACCCATCAGGAAGGAGGTAGCTCTGTCCTGGGTGATGCCCACCAGGTCTTCCATCAGCTTCACGTTTGGCTCCTTCCCCATGCTGATGGTGAGGTACAGCTCCGTGCCCTTGGCAACCATCAGGCCGCCCGCCGGCTCCTGGTGCATGATTTGCCCGGCCACATAAAAGTCGTCATACTGCTGCGGGCGCAGACGAATGGTGAAATTGGGATAGCGGCTGTCAAAGTCCTCGTTGTACATACTGCCGGTGAGGTAGGGAACTTCCACCCGCCCCTTGTCTTCATTGAGGATGAACCCATTGAAAATGGCGGCCAGGAACACCACAATGGCAATAATTGCCACCACGCTGCACGACACCACCGCAATGGCCGCCGTGCGGCTGCGTTGGGCATCCCGGCGGGCTTCCTCCTCCCGCCGCTTTCGGGCGCGAGCCAGCGCCTCCGGGTTCCGCCCGGTCTGGCTGCTCACCCGTCCGGTCTGGCGGACAGGCACGGCACCGGTCTGGCTGCTCCTTCCATTACTCTTGACCCCGCCCTTGGCCTGCGCCACTCGCTCTGCCGTTGTTTTCGGCTTGGTGGAGATGGGGGTGATTATCTTGGTATCATCCCCAACGGGAACGTGATAATCGAAGGTCAGCGCCGGATTCTTCCGAAATTCCTCCAAATCGCTCAGCAGCTCCGTTGCGCTGGAATAGCGGTCTTTGGGTTCCAGCGCCATGGCCTTCATGATGATCTGCTCCATCCCCACCGGAATGTTGGGATTCAGGGAGGTGGGGCGGGGCGCACCGCCATTGATATGCTGAATGGCAACCGCCACCGGGGAGTCGCCGTCATAGGGTGGGCGGCCAGTCATCATCTCAAACATTACAACGCCCAGAGAATAGATATCCGAGCGGCTGTCGGTAAAGCTGCCCTTGGCCTGCTCCGGGGAGATGTAATGAACGGAGCCAAGGGCTTCTTTTGTCAGGGTGTTGCTCTTGTTCATCACCTGAGCGATGCCAAAGTCCATCACCTTGACGGAGCCGTTTTTCAGCACCATGACGTTGTGGGGCTTGATGTCCCGGTGGACAATGCCCCGGCTGTGGGCGTGTTCCAGTCCTTTGGCAATCTGGGTTGCAAAGTGGAGGGTTTCCTTCCAATTGAGGATGCCCTTGACCTCCATATACTGCTTGAGGGAGATGCCGTCAATCAGCTCCATAACGATGTAATTGGCATCCTCCGAAGCGGAAACGTCAAACACCTGCACGATGTTTGGATGGCTGAGCATGGCCACGGCCTCGCCCTCTGCCCGGAAGCGGCGGAGGAAATCTTCATCCGCGGAAAACTCGTCTTTGAGCACCTTTACAGCCACCAGGCGGTTCAGCCGATGGCAGCGTGCCTTATACACCACCGCCATGCCGCCCGTGCCGATGACCTCCAAAAGCTCATAACGGCCATCCAGCAGCTGTCCAATATATTGATTCATACTTTGAAATAGCTCCTTTCGGCCTTCTTACAAGCTAATCAGCACTGCGGTCACATTGTCCGGGGAGCCCCTGGAAATGGCAATGTCCAAAAGCCGCTGGCAGCAGCGCCCTTTGTTGACCCCATGCACCACCTCAAACAAAACCTCCTGGTCGTCCAACAGATTGCTCAACCCATCGGAACACAGCAGAAGGAAGTCCCCCTTGGCCGCCTCCTGGCGGAATATATCGCACAGAACGGTCATTTCCGTGCCCACCGCCCGGGTAATGAGATTCTTGCCCGGGTAAGACTTTGCCATCTCTGCGGTCAACTCCCCCCGCTCCACCATCATCTGCACCACGCTGTGATCCCGGGTAATCTGGCGGATGCCCCGCTGATTGATGAGGTAAGCGCGGCTGTCGCCCACATTGACGACGGACACCTGTTTGCCCCGCACCAAGGCGGCAACCAAGGTCGTGCCCATGCCGCTGAATTCTTCAAACTGCTTTGACTGGTCATACACCGTGAAGTTGGCAAGCTTCACGGCATTTTTCAGCATCTGGTCAGCCTTGTCCCATTCCATGCTGGGTGTCCAGGTGCGCTGGATTTCCTGGCTGAATACGTCTGCGGCCAAGGAGCTGGCCACATTGCCGGATTTTGCACCGCCCATTCCGTCGCAAACCACGCACAGCGCCGTATTGCGGTCTAACTGTCGTATTTCAAAAGCATCCTGGTTCATTTTTCGGACGCATCCGATGTCTGTCAAGCCCCAGCACTGCATGGGCGATTCACCTTCTTTATTTTTTTAATGACGCACCGGGTCTATCCCAATGTGTCGATTCTCTGACCCGCCCGGTTCTTTACCACTTAAAAACCGGTTTGTTCTTGCCCCTGTAGGGGCGGATAGCATCCGCCCGCAAGCTGGCGGGATAGAGCGGTTCGCTGAATGGAGCCAGCTTTCGGCTACGGCTCTTGGCTTCCCCCGGGGGGAAGCTGGCAGACTTGACGGCTCTTCGGAACCGGCAAGGCTGACTGATGAGGGGCGGCGAACGGTTGGTTGACGAATGCAGCTGGATGAGTGGCATATGTTCCAGATTTCACCATTCAACCGGGAAATCCGAAACTTTTAGCTATCGCTGCCCCTCATCAGTCTTTTTTGCCAATCGGTTCCGAAGTGCCGATTGACAAAAAATCCAGCTTTCCAATTTTGGAATGATTGCCACTGGCAATCATAATTTTGAAAGATTCGCTGCGCTCTGCAACACCCTCGGGGGAAGCCAAGGGGTAGAAGACTTACGCCTTCACCATTCAACCGGGTACTAGCGAAAATCTGGGGTTGCGGGCAGATTCTATCCGCCCCTACAGTCCCAGCGGGAAGCTGGTTCCATTCATCCGACCACACCCCCTCAGTCAGCCTACGGCTGCCAGCTCCCCCAAAGGGGGCGCCGAGGGCGCTTCGCGCCGGACGAGCGCTCCCTCATTCTGCACCGCTCAAATTTTTCTCTACTGCTTACACTGCGTATATTTTCTTCTCAGCTGTCCGCAGGAGGCATCAATGTCCCCGCCCAGCGTCCGGCGGACGGTGGCAGGAATCCCCGCCTCCTCCAAGGTCTTCTGGAACAGCGCCACGGCTGCCTTGCTGCTGGGCTTTAAGGGGCTCTCCTCCACATGGTTGAGTGGAATGAGGTTAAAATGCGCCGGCAGCCCCTTGAGCCGCTCAATCAATTCCCTGGCATCTTCCACCGAGTCATTGACTCCGTCAATCATGGCGTATTCAAAGGAAATGCGCCGGGAGGTCTCGTCATAATACCGGCGGCAGGCATCCAGCAGCTCCTGGGTGGGATAGGCCTTGTTCACCGGCATGATGGTATTTCGCACCCGGTCATTGGGCGCATGGAGGGACACGGACAATGTCAGCTGCAATTTCCGCTTTGCCAGCTCGTCAATCCTGGGCACCAGGCCGCAGGTGGACAGGCTGATGTGGCGCATGGAAATATTCATGCCCTCGGGGCTGTTCACCAGCTCCAAAAAACGCATGACGTTGTCAAAATTATCCAGCGGCTCCCCAATGCCCATGAGCACGATGTGGGAAATGGGCTGGCCGGAGTCCACCTGGGTAAACAGCACCTCGTCCAGCATCTCAAAAGGCTCCAGCCGCCGCACCAGGCCGCCGATGGTGGAGGCGCAGAAGGCACAGCCCATGCGGCAGCCCACCTCGGTGGAAATGCACACGGTATTGCCATAGTGATAGCGCATGAGCACCGTTTCCACGCAGTTGCCGTCGGACAGCTGCCACAGATATTTGATGGTGCCGTCCTTTTGGGATTCCTGACGGCGCAGCACCGTGGGAGCATGGATGGGGTATTTTTCCGCCAGCGCTGCCCGCAGTGCCCCGGGGAGATTGGTCATCTCCTCATAGGAGCGAACACCCCGGTGCAGCCAGGTATACAGCTGCTTTGCCCGGAAGGCAGGCTGCCCCATTTCTTTGAGCAGGGTGCTCAATTCCGGCAGCGTCATGGATTTTAAGTTCATTGCTTCCTCCGCAGACGGCAGATGAAAAAGCCGTCGGTATCGTATTGCCCGGGAATCAGGGTGAGCATCCCGGTTTCGTTTTCCGGCAAGGCTTCCGGCAGGGGCAGCCTTTCCAGGCAAAATTCCGGGTGAGCCTCCAAAAACTGCGCCACCACCTGCTCATTTTCCCGTGGGAGAACGGTGCAGGTGGAATACAGCAGCACCCCGCCGGGGCGCACAAACCGGGACTGCACCTCCAGAATTTTTTTCTGCAAGGGGGGCAGCTGCTCCAATTCCGTTAAATTCTTATAGCGAATGTCCGGTTTTTTTCGGATGATACCCAACCCGGAGCAGGGCACATCCGCCAGAACGGCATCAAACTGCTCTTTCCATTCATTCTTTTCTTCCGTAGCATCCCGGCACAGAGCGGTAATGCTGTCCAGCCCCAGCCGCTTGGCTCCGGCTGCAATCAGCTCTGCCTTGTGGGGGTAGACATCGCAGGCGGTAATGCGCCCGGTGCCCTCCATCAAAATGGCGGCAGCGAAGCTTTTGCCGCCGGGGGCGGCGCAGCAGTCCAGCACCTTCCAGCCCTTTTCCAGCCCGGCGCACCGGACGCTGAGCTTGGAGGCAGGGTCCTGCACATAGAAATGACCTGCTCCAAATTCTGCCAGCCGTTCCAGGTTGCCCAGACCGGACAGCACCAGGCAGTCCTTCATCCAGGCATGGGGCTGGCAGCCGATGCCCTGGGCTTCCAGCGCTTCCGTCAGTGCGGCAGCGGTGGTTTTCAGGGTGTTGACCTGGATGGTCACGGGGGGTGCCATATTGTCGGCAATCAGCATGGGTTCCAGCATTCCCTTGGGGAGACTCTGCTTGAGCAGGGTAATTAGTTCATCCGGGTGGCTGTAGCGATCCGCATAGGACACCGGCTCCTGCCAAAAGCCCAGGGTGCGGGCGGCATTGCGCAGCACCCCGTTGACCAGTGCCGGGGCGTTTTTTTGCCCCTTGCAATACTTTTTCGCCAGCTCCACCGACTCGTTGACGGCGGCGCTTTCTGGAATTTTGTCCATTTCATGAAGCTGATACAGCCCCAGGTGGAGAATGTCCCGCACCACGGGATGAAGACTTCTGATTTTTCCGGTGAGCAGCTGCCGCAGATAGAAGTCTAACTTTCCCCGGTTCTGCACCACGCCGTAGCACAGCCGGGTGGCCAGCGCCGCATCCCGGGCATCCAGCCGATCCCGGGCAATCAGCTGCTTGAGAGCGCCGTTGGACCAGGCGCCGTTTTTGCGGCAGGCAATCAGCGCTTGCAGCGCTGTTTCTCTGGCACTCATTTCGCTTCCAGGGGATGACCCCGGAAATAATCCGGTGCGTTCATCCGCTTACCGCCCTGGGCTTGCAGGGAGCGAACCTCAATGGCTCCCTGGCCGCAGGCAATCACCAGCCCGTGCTTGTTCAGTTCCAGCACAGAGCCGGGAACGCCCTGCCCCTCCACCACTCTGGTTTCATGCACCTTAAACTGGGTGCCGTTCAGCTCCATGGTGGCAACCGGCCAGGGATGCAGCCCCCGCACCTGGTTGTGAATCTGCTGGGCGGTTTTGTTCCAGTCAATAGGACACATGGCTTTGTCCAGCATGGGCGCAAAGCTCACCTGACTTTCGTCCTGAGGGATGCGGGGAATCTGCTGGCCGGAAGCAAACCGCCCCAGGGTCTTGCTCAGTAACTCCGCACCCAGCACCGCCAGCCGGTCGAGCAGCTCGCCGGCAGTCTCATTTTCCCCAATGGGGGTTTTGGACACGTCGATAATATCACCGGCATCCATTTCCCGCACCAGATACATGGCGGTTACGCCGGTTTCGGTCAGGCCATCCAGCACCGCCCACTGATAGGGGGCAGAGCCGCGGTACTTGGGCAGCACACTGGCATGAATGTTGATGCAGCCCAGGGTGGGCACATCCAGCACCTTCTGGGGCAGGATGCGGCCATAGGCCACCACGGCGCACACATCGGGCTGTAGGTCCCGCAGCTGCTGCACCGTCTCCTCCTCCCGGAAGTTTTCCGGCTGGAATACGGGAATCCCCGCCTCCTGCGCCACCAGCTTCACGGGGGATGCCACCAGCTTCATGCCCCGCCCCTTGGGGCGGTCAGGCTGGGTGTAAACACCCACCACCTGGAATCCGTCTGCCAGGATTTTTTTCAGGCACGTTGCGGCAATGTCCGGCGTGCCCATAAATACAACTCTCACTCGTCATCCTCCGCTTCGGCTCGCAGCTCCTCATCGGTGAGAAAGCGCTCCATCACTTCAGTATAAACAATGCCATCCAGGTGGTCCAGCTCATGGCAGAAGCAGCGGGCAATCAGTTCCTCGCCCTCGGCCTCGTACCAGTTGCCGTCCCGGTCCTGGGCACGCACCTTGGCATAGTAGGGGCGCTTCACCAGGCCGTACTTGCCGGGGACGCTGAGGCAGCCCTCTGCGCCCTCCTGCTCGCCGTCGGTTTCCACCAGCTCCGGGTTCACCAGCTCCAGAATCTCATCGCCGGTGTCCACCAGCACCACTCTGCGCAAAATGCCCACCTGGGGGGCGGCTAATCCAACGCCGTTGGCATCGATCAGGGTTTCTCTCATGTCGTCCAGCAGCTTGTGCAGACGGCGGTCAAATTTCTCAACAGGTCTGCAAACCTTATGCAAGGCCACATCGTCAACCGTTAAAATCTTGCGAAGTCCCATGTTACTCTTTTCTCCTATCTATTTCGTGAAGCGACGAAGTCAGTACGGATACATTGATTCCCTGACCCGACCGGTGACGTACCGCTCCAAACCCTGCGGTTTACATACGCCACCGTAGGGGCGGATAGAATCCGCCCGTAACCCCGGATTTCAGGAAGCACCAGGATGGATGGCACAACCCCCTGTAGGGGTCGCCAACCTGGCGACCCGAGCGGCGAAGCCGCCTTGGCTCCCCTGAAAGGGGAGCTGGCAGCCCGAACGGGCTGACTGAGGGGTTTTCTTGCTCAGTTTATGACGCACAAACCCCTCCGGTTTCGCTGACGCTCAACCACCTCCCCTTCCAGGGGAGGCATGGGCACTTCGTGCCAGCAGGTCACTAAAATAACGATACTTACCACATCATTTACAAATTGTTTACTCATGCAATTGTCGTGCGCCCCTATTCAAATCCATTGACATCGGCAAAGGCGGTCACGCTGCGGCTGTCCTTATCCTTGCCAAACTGTTGGAGCAGCCAAGCAATCAAAAACCGCATGGGTTTTGTCATCCGGCCATTGACCGTCAGACGATAGCGGTAGTGATAGTTTATCTTCGGCACCGGGCAGGGCGCAGGGCCCAGAACATCCGCCTTCTCCCTTTGATAGTCCGGCTGCGCCAAACAACCGAGCAGGCTGTCGCGGAACTTGACGGCACTGCGCAGCACCGTTCCTTCGTCCTCCCCTTGGAAGGTAATCATCAGCCGGTCTGCGAAAGGGGGGGCATTTTGAATCTGCCGCAGCTGAATCTCCAATTCATAAAAGCCGTCATAATCCTGCGCCGCACCCAGGCGGATAATCTTGTGATTGGGCACCATGGTCTGAATCACGGCACGCCCCGGCTTTTCGCCCCGACCTGCCCGCCCCACCACCTGGGTCAGCAGATTAAAGGTGGTTTCCCCTGCCCGGTAGCCGCCGGAATACAGGGACAAATCCGCATCCAGCACCCCCACCAATGTCACCTTGGGCAAATTCAGCCCTTTGGCCACCATCTGGGTTCCCAGAAGGACGGGGATATGTTCCCGCTGGAAATGCTCCAAAATTTTTTCGTGGGTATTGACCGCACTGATGGTGTCTGCGTCCATCCGCTCCACCGCCATGGTGGGGTACAGCTCCTTCAGCTCCTGCTCTACCTTTTGCGTGCCCGTTCCCATGGGCTTCATCGGGCCGCCGCATTGGGGGCAGCGCCGGGGCACCGGCTGCGAAAAGCCGCAGTAGTGGCACATCAGGCGGTTATTGGCGCTGTGATAGGTCATGGGCTGGGCACAGCGGGGGCACTGGGGCACCTCCCGGCAATCCACGCACACCAGGGCGCGGCTATTGCCCCGGCGGTTGAGCAGCAGAACCGTTTGGTTCCCTGCGTTCCAGTTGTCATATATTTCCTGCCGCAAGGGAAGGCTGAGGCTCATATCGTTGCCCAGCTTTACTTCCTCCCGCATATCCACAATCTCAACCTGGGGCAGCGGGCGGCCATTGTATCGATTTTTCAGGGTATAGAGGGTATAATCCCCTCTCTTTGCATGGTACATACTCTCCACGCTGGGCGTAGCAGAACCCAAAAGCACCAGGGTATGCTCTTTTATGCCCCGCCAGATGGCAACTTCTTTGGCCGAATACCGGGGATTATTTTCGGATTTATAGGAATGCTCCTGTTCTTCATCCAGGATAATCACGCCCAGGTTTTCCGTGGGGGCAAACACCGCCGAGCGGGTTCCCACAATCACCCGGGCATCGCCGCTTTTGATCCGCTTCCACTGGTCATAGCGTTCGCCCATCCCCAAGCTGCTGTGGAGAATTGCCACCTGGCTTCCAAACCAGGCAGCCATCACCCCCAATAGCTGCGGGGTCAATGCGATTTCCGGCACCAGCAGCAGGGCGGTTTTTCCCGCATCCAGGCAATGCTGAATCAGCCGGATGTAAACAGAGGTTTTGCCGGAGCCGGTGATGCCATATAAGAGCGCCACACCGGGGCGGGGCTGCTCCATCTGCTGCCGCAGACCCAAAAAGGCATCCTGCTGCTCCGGGCTTAAAACCAGGGGGCGCTCCACCTCCGCCGGTTGAATCTCCCGGCAGCGGAGCACCGGACGTTCCGACAGCTCCACATAGCCCAGCTCCTCTAACCGGCGCAGCGTTGCCGGGGATGCCCCGGTGTAATAGCAAATATCCTTCACCGCACCGCTGCCCAGGGCTGCCAGCAGCTCCAGAACATTGCGCTGCATGGCGGCGGATTTGGGGCGCTGGGCGGCAAAGGCCATGGCCTGCTCCCCCGGCACAGCAAGAGTGGCAATTTTCTCGTTTTTCTCCGTCACCCTGGGGTGAAACTCCTGGGTGGTGGATATCCATTTCTTTTTTAACAGGTATGCAAGCGCCGCAGAAAATGCTTCATCATCCGCTACGGCCTCATGAAGCTTTGTTTCCTCCGCTTCCGCACCCAATGCCTCCAGCAGAAGGAGAATTTCCTTCGCCCCGGCCTTTCGGATGACGGCGGTTTTCCAGCCTGCGTCCTCCGTCAAGGAGAAGCGCACTCTGGTGTGAAACCATGTCCCCGCCGGGAGCATGGCGCGGGCGGCATCAAAAAAGGTACAGAAGTACCGCTCCCGCAGGAAGGAGGCAAGCTTGAGCTGGGTTGGAGTCAGCACAGGAGCATCATCCAAAGCGCAGCAAACCGTCTTGAGCTCCGCTTCATCTCCCGTTTCCACCGAAAGAACAATGCCATCGCACAGCTTGTTTCCTCTCCCGAAGGGAACCTGCACCCGCATTCCCGGCAGGAGCGTCATCTCCTCTGGAATGCGGTAGGAGTAGGGCTTGTCAATGGCAAAAACCGCCGCAGATACCGCAATTTTTCCGGTCATAAGCCCTCCACATTCTCGTTTTGCGGAGGCCGGAAGGCAAACTGCTTCCCGGCCAAACCGTCAGGAAGCCCTGATGAAATCCGCAGGAGCTGACAGTGAGCGCGTTTTCACCGGACGAAGATTCCGAAAACGGAGGAATACGGTATGTATTTCCCGTTTTCGGAACTGCATGAATCGGGTGAAATCCACTGTTCAGCCGAGGGGATTGATTCAGAGTTTCCTCAATTCTTGTACTCGTCCTTCACATAGCCGGTCAGCTCGCCGTCAGCCACTTCCTCAATGGCCATGGTGACGGGCTTCTCGGGCAGGTCTTCCTGATTCATCTCCGCCTCAGCGGCAATCTGGCGGGCGCGATGAGCCACCAGGTTCACCAGCAGATAGCGGCTTTCCACATTTTCCAGCAAATCAGCAACAGGGGGATACAGCATGAATTTTAGCCTCCAATAATAAAATATATTCTAAACCTGTGGGGCGGCATTGCGTCGCCCCCAGAGGGGTTACTGCTCAATAATTTTCAGAATTTCCCGGGCACAGTCATGTACATTCTGGTTGACCACCACATAGTCATACCAAACGCTTTGCTCAATTTCCCATTCTGCCCGCGCCATGCGAATTTTAATCTGCTCCTCGGAGGTATCCTTCCGGTCACGCAGACGGCGCTCCAGCTCCTCCAGGGAGGGGGGCATGATGAAAATCAGCACCGCATCCGGCACCGCCTGCCGTACCCGCTTGGCACCCATGGGGTCAATATCCAAAAAGACGGGGCCTTTTGCCCGCTTCTCCTCCAGCTGGGCGCGGGGCGTGCCATAGTAGGTTTCGTTGTGGTTGTCGTATTCCAGGAACGCATTTTCGTCAATCATCCGGCGGAACTGCTCCACGGTGATGAAGTCATAGCTCACGCCCTCCACCTCGTTGGGGCGGGGCGCACGGGTGGTGGCAGAAACGGAGAAGGACAGGTCGGGTCGCTCCTTCATGGCCAGTTCCAGTGCCGTGCCCTTGCCCACACCGGAGGGACCGGAAATCACAATCAGTTTTCCTTCATTCATTGTACATTCTCCTCTGCTTCCTCAGTCATTTTTCCCTGCCAGCGGTCACCCAGTGCCTGGGTGGTCAGTGCGGACAGAATCACATGGTCGGTGTCCATCAGCACCACCGCCCGGGTTTTGCGCCCGTAGGAGGCATCAATCAGCATTCCTCTGTCCCGGGCCTCCTGCACCACCCGCTTGATGGGGGCGGAATCCGGGTCGACCACCGCCAGGATTCTTCCGGCATTGATCAGACTTCCAAAACCGATATTGACCAGTTTCAAAAAAGCATTCCTCCTACTTATTGTGGACTTATCAGAGCGGATAGCATCCGCCCGCAACCTCATGGGACAAAGTGGTTGGTTGAATGGTAACGGCTACTGGTTACGGTTCTTGGCTTCCCCCGAGGGGAAGCTGTCGCTTTCAGCGGCTCTTCGGAACCGATGAAAGTGACTGATGAGGGGCAGCGATACCTTAAAGTTTCAAATATCCCGGTTGAATGGTGTAATCTGGAACATATACCACTCATCGAACTGCATTTATCAGCCAACCTGTCGCCGCCCCTCATCAGTCAGCCGGTTCCGAAGTGCCGTCTGACAGCTTCCCCCCGGGGGAAGCCAAGGACGGTAGTCGAAAGCTGATTCCATTCAACGAACTGCGCTCAGTTGCGCAAGCTGGCAGGCGGCTGATAGCCGCCCCTACAGATGGCGTGTGCTAATCGGTTTCTGAGCTGTATAGAATCGGGCGGGTTCGGGAACCAACGTATTCGTACAGGGTGCGTCGCGTCATTGTCCGGCGGCACTGCCGCCTCATTCGATGTTCTGGGTCTGCTCCCGGATTTTTTCCAGCTCGGCCTTGATGTCCACCACCACTCGTGCCAGGCGCAGGTCGGTGCATTTGGAGCCGATGGTGTTGGACTCCCGATTCATCTCTTGCAGCAGGAAATCCAGCTTCCGCCCAATGGCACCGCCGGAAGCGAGCATGGAATCCATCTGCTCCAAGTGGCTGCGCAGACGGACGGTTTCTTCGTCCACCGCCACCTTGTCTGCAAAAATAGCAGCCTCGGTGAGAATCCGGCTTTCATCAATGGCAGTATTTGCCAGCACCTCCTGGAGCTTCTGATACAGCCGGGTGCGGTAATCCGCCACGGTCTGGGCGTTGCCGCTTTCCACCTGGGACACCAGCGCCCGGATGGTGTTGCCCCGACCGGACAAATCGGCCTTCAGCGCCGCGCCCTCCTTGGTGCGCATGGCATCAAAGCTTTCCAGGGCATGACCCACCACCTGCATCATGTCGGCCATGAGCTGTTCCTCGTCCACCTGGGGCTTGTCCACGGTGAACACATCGCTCATCTGGGACAGCAGGGACACGCTGATGTCCTCCTGGATGTCAAACTCCTGTGCCATCTGGCGCATGGCCTGAATATAGCCCGCGGCTACCTCCCGGTTCAGGCTGACGGTCACATCCGGCACTCCCTCGGCTCGTTGGGTGACGAATACATCCACTTTGCCCCGGGTAATGGTTCCCTTGACTGCCTGCTTCACCGCATCCTCCGCAAAGGTGAGGGCGCGTGGGAGCTTGACGGCGCAATCCAGATACCGATTGTTGACACTGCGGATTTCAACGGTGAATTCCCGTCCGTTCACCGTCTCCACACTGCGGCCATAGCCGGTCATGCTTTTCACCATGGTGATATTCCTCTTTTCAAAGTTTGTTGGAGCAGCCGCACCTTAGCCGGCTGCTGCGGTGGCTTCCGCTGCCGCAGTGGTTTCCGTGGCAAGGGTTCCTGCCGGTACCACGCTGGCGGAGACGCTTTCCGCCCGGAATACGCCCACATCCCGGAAGCCGTCCGTAAACACGGCGCGCACCGGGAAGGTGGCGGTTCCAACCTCTGCCCCCGTAAAGTCAACCACAACCATCACATCGTCGGCGGTCAGCTTTGCAATCTGTTCCGCCGGCCCACGCACCTGTAGGTTCAGCTCCTGGGTAATCAGCTCCACCTCCAGCCCCTCGGGCACATTGACCACGCTGATCTGCCGAATCAGGAAATCCTTGGTGGCCAGCCCCTTCAGGGTGATGGTGGCCGTCACCTCGGAGATGCCGGTCAGGTTGGTAATGCCCTCTTCCAGGGGGATGGTAAAGGTCTTTACGGTGTCGGACTCAATTTCCGTCAGGTCAATGGTGCCCACCACCAGCTGGTCGCCCATGAGGTCAAGGGCTGCCTCGCTGCCGGAAACGCGGATTTTTTCGGTGCTCAGGGTGATGTCCACATTGCTTTCCGTTGCACCGCCGCCCTCCACCAGATGATAGGTAAGGGCAATGTCCTTGACCCGCTGGATGCGCACCTCCAGGTGAATCTGATCCACATTGGTGGTAATCAGGCTGGCATCCACCGGCTCACCCGCCCCATTGCACAGGGTATACTTGCAGTCCCAGCTGATGGATTCCCGCTGGTCGGTAAGGTCAACATCAATAACCGCCTTTTCAATCTGGTCGGCAATGGACTGGGGGCCCACAATCTGCACCGTGGGATATTCCAGCTGCCGGTTGTCCCGGTCGGCGATAAAGCCATCCGGCACAGAGCCAATCCACTTCACTTCCACCGGGATGGACTTAGGAACCCGGCGCTCCACATTGAGGAAAATGCGCCCGGGGCTTTTGGACTCCACCACAAAGGCGTTGCTGGCCACATTTCCCGGGAAGGAAACGGAATAGCCCACGGAAATCTGATTGCCGGGCTCGTAAATATTGGACAAATCCGCCTTAACTGTAATGTTGGCAGGATTGACTTTCACAAGGTCGGTACGGTTGCCGGACAGCTCCAGGTTGACGGAGGAAGCGGACTGATAAGTAATCATCAGTCCCCGCTCAGCCAGCACCGATTCATTGCCCAGCACCAGCGGAATATTGTAATAGGTCTGCTTGGAGCCGGGGCTGACGGTGGTAATCACATAGAGCCACAACAGGAATGCGGCGGCGACGGACAGCGCCGCAGCGGCAAATTTATTTTTCATGGCGATCCTCTCCTTCCCGACGGTGCAGCTTGCTGCGGAGGCGGGCGGCCAGGTTGTTTTCTTCCTCTGCGGCAGGCTCGGTACACAGCTCCGTTTTCAGAAGCCGCTCCAAGGTCTGGGGAGCCAGGTGGCGCTTGAGCATCCCGTCCACCGCCACGGAAATGGTGCCCGTTTCCTCGGACACAATCACCACCACCGCATCGGAGGCCTCACTCATGCCCACACCCGCCCGGTGCCGGGTGCCCAAATCCGCACTGAGGTGATTGGAATCGGACAGGGGCAGAACGCAGCCGGCAGCCGCAATCTTTCCGTCCCGGATAATCATGGCACCGTCGTGCAGCGCCGCCTTGGGGAAAAAGATGTTGCGAATCAGCTGTTCGGACACAATGCCGTCAATCAGGCTGCCGGTTTTGTAGTACTCATCCAGCCGCACTTCCCGGGCAAAGACAATCAGCGCACCCACCTTTTCCCGGCTCATGACCTCGCAGGCCATCACGGTCTGGGAAATGACATTATCCATCTGTGCCGGCGGTCTGGCCGGGCCAAAAAAGCTGCGCAAGCGCACTGTGCCGCTGAGGTGATCCAGCATCCGCCTTAATTCCGGCTGGAACAGAATGACCAGCGCCAGGAAACCAACGCTCATCACCTGATTGAGAATGAAGTTGATGGTGTATAGCTGCAACAGCCCCGTCACGGCAGACAGCAACACCACGGCCACCACCACACCGGCAATCCGCACGGCGCTGGACGTGCGCACCAGGGGAATCAGCTTATAAATCAGGAATGCCACCAGCGCAATATCCAGATAGTCGGACCAACGCATCCGGGTCAGCTGCTGAAGCACGGATTCAATCATTTCCATGGAAATTTCATCCTTTATATCATCACAAATAGCCGCCGCAGCACTCCCCAAAGGCCGCCAGCGTATACTTGCCTAGTATCTTTTCTATTATAGCGAAAAATGCGGATGATAGCAATAGAAATTCTGCATAAAATTTTTTCCAGAGAGTCAACAGGCATTGTGCGGGCAGTGCCGCCGCAGCTGTAGGGGCGGATAGAATCCGCCCGAACGTTCTGGAATTGAGCCGTCCGATGAATGGCACAATGTCGGACGTTGCCCCACTCAACCGGGTGCTATCGAAAAACCGGGGTTGCGGGCGGATTCTATCCGCCCCTACAGTCCGATGGGGAAGCTGCTGCCATTCACCCAACCGCTCTGTCCCGTCAGGTTTCGGGCGGATTCTATCCGCCCCTACTAGGGCACATTCTTTAAAGCTTCATTTTTATAGAAACGCAGGTTGCCTTTTTCTGCGGATAATGGCAGGGCTAAGTTTAAACGCATTCGTAACGTTTTAAGAGATTTCTCTCCTACAGGGCGCTTCTACATATTCCCCACCGCGTTTATCAGTGCGTCCGTCTGCCAATCGGCGGCATCGGGTCCGAAGCTGACGCGGACGGTTCCGGTTTCCAGCGTCCCGGCGCTTTCGTGCGCCAGGGGCGCACAGTGCAGCCCGGCGCGGACGGCAATTCCCCGGTCTGCCAGACGCTGGGCAAATGCCTCGCAGTCCTCCCGGGGAACAAAGGAAATTGTTCCCGCCTGGTGCGCTCCATAAAAAGCCTGCACCCCCAGCTTTTCCAGCATCCGGGCGCACCGTCGGGTCTGGCGGTGTTCCGCCGCCTCAATCCGGCTGCCCCGACTGAGCACATAGCGCATTCCGGCATCCAGCCCTGCTGCCCCTGGCACATTGACCGTCCCTGCCTCCAGCCGCTCCGGCAGCATATCCGGCATATCTTTCCGAATGGATTCGCTGCCCGTGCCGCCGAACAGCAGCGGGGCAGCCTCGCCCCTGCACAGCAGCAGCCCCGTGCCCTGGGGACCCAGCAGCCCCTTGTGGCCGGGAGCGGCAATAAACTCCGCCCCCAGGGCATTCAGCTTCACCGGCAGCGTCCCAGCGGACTGGGCTGCATCCAGAATAAAGGGCACACCCTGCTCCCGGCACAGGGCGGCCATTTCCTCCACCGGCAGAATATAGCCGAACACGTTGGACACATGGGTGAATACCGCTGCATCCGCCCCGGCACGGAGGGCACGCCGAAACTCCTCCAGGGTATTGTCCCAGTCAAACAGATGCCGCCCTGCCACCTGTACCTCCGCCCCCAGGGCATACAGGGGGCGCATCACCGCATTGTGCTCAAACCCGGACACCGCCACGCGGCCCCCGGGCTTTACCAAACTGCGAATGGCAATATTCAGGCCATGGGTGCAATTGGTGGTGAGCACCACCTGCTCCGGGCGGCAGTCGAAAAGCTTCCCCGCCGTCTCCCGGCAGGAAAACACCGCCTCCGCCCCTCGC
>ERZ1034952.1556-NODE-1556-length-18409-cov-4.340307_pt1 | contig 18409 bp, 10 predicted proteins | sample MGYA00520625_ERZ1034952 | MGnify/ENA primary metagenome ERZ1034952 (study PRJEB33766, sample SAMN09781773) | gut metagenome | biome: gut microbiome | host: Homo sapiens | place: Madagascar | study: EMG produced TPA metagenomics assembly of the PRJNA485056 data... | reverse complement strand
GGTCTTTCCGTTGGCGCGCTCGAAGGGGTGTATCGCGAGGAACTGCACGTGGGCGAGTGCGGCTTGGGCGATGGCGGGCATCGTCGTCTGGTTGCAGAAGGCGGCAAGGTCGGCAAGCAGATCGGGGATGTCCTCGGGGCGCGGCGCCTCGTGGGACATGCTGAAGGATTGGTAACGTCCGCCGCCCGTCTTCTGATTCTGGGTGCGCAGCACGCCGCGATACGGCTCGCGGGTGGTTCCCATGAGAAGCTGGCGGTGTATCTCGTAGAACGAGTCGACGGTCACGCGCCTTTTGCCGACGGAGCATGCGGCAAGAAGGGCGTCGATGTTTCGCAGCGACTCTTGCTTGTGCTTCTCGCCGTTTTTCCCGATCTCGTTCGGTTTGGTAGCCGCGGCGCGGAATACATCGCGTACGCTCGTCTGCTTGCCGGTCATTTTGATGTTGGCGATCGACTCAACATGAAGGCAGGAATCGTAGAACGCCTTGGCGGCAAGCTCGCTTTCGTTGTCGAATTGATGGCTGAACAGCCAGATCTTTCTCTCGACCTCGGCGACGGCCTCAGCCGTTTCGCTGTCGACGGAAAGCGCGACACGGGAGAGAGGAGGCAGATCGCTCGGCGGCATGGTGGCGTCCTCCCTTCGTGAAGCAGACATTCTATATAAGCCAACTAAGAATAATACCGCGCGTAAGCGACAATATGGAAGAAAAAACGGGATGCTTACTGCGAAACCGCCAATAGGAATTTTTGTCCTCGTTTGCATATTATCGTGATTTTAGAATAACCATGCTGCGATATATTCTCTTTCGCCATGCATAAAGGCGGAGCGAAAGAGGTCGAGTTTCTTGAGTTAGTGCTGCAAGGAAAGGATCGAGCATGGAGAGCTGCAAACAGAGGGAGGGAAGGGTCACGGTGACGAAGCATGCGCGCCTCGAATCGTTCATGCGCGCTGCGCTTGCCGTGCTGATTTCGCTCGCCCTCATGCCGGCGGTGCCGCTGCAGGCATTCGCCGACGAACAGACACCCTCGACCGCGACTGAAAACAACGTCGTGAACGGCGGGCAAGAAAGTACTGGTGCGGAAAACTCCGATGGGGGGTCTTCCGAGTCGACCGACCCGACCGACTCGACTGAGGCAGCGCCGCCTTCGGATTCCGCGGATGAAAGCGCGGATGAAGCGGGAGCGAGCACCTCCGCACCCGCCGCCCAGAATGCGCTGGCTGCCAAGGCGTTTGAGGGCGTGAATACAGGTTCGATGGACAATCCATCGACCAACGCCTACAACGCTGACGAAGAGGGCGTCGGCTCTGTAGACAACCCCTATCGCATTTTGGTTGGCGCAGGCGCATCGTGCAGGCCGTCCGCTTTTTGGAGCAACGGCGAAAACGCTGCAAGCGGGGGCGGCCAGATCATCCCCGATATGCGCATCATCTTTGAGAATCGCGAGGGAGACGTCCAAGACGGAACACTGCTGTATTCGTACGACATGAACACAGCAGAACGCAATGCGGAAAACCTGGAGCCAACGTGGAAGAACGCGTTCAGGCTCTCTCCGTACGTTGCCAGCGACACGTCTACGGGCGTCTTGCGTTTTGCGACGGCTTCTAAGGGCTCGTTCGAGTTCTACTTCCCGACTTTCGAGTTCAAGGTGAACGCGCAGTATCTGACCAAGGATCTTTCCGCCGAGCACCAGCTCAAACCGGGCGATGTGGCGCAGGTTACGTACTACGGCGCGTTTGACGACGGACAGACGAGTCGAGGAACGAATTACACCATCAACTTCGATACGACCGACTCCAATACAACGTATCAAGAGGAATTCATCGTTGACGAGGACGGTTTCATCACCATCGATCCGCTTCCCACGGGTGGCAACTACACGGTGGACAAGTACTCGGCAGAAACCGAGTGTCCTGATGATCCGAGCGACGATGCGCCACTGTCCCCGCAGGGTGAAGCGAACGTGATGCTTTCCATGACAGCTGTTGGTGGTGACGCTGATGGGTCTATTCTTGCATCTGGCGTTAACGACACCTCGAAGAACCAAGAGCAGGACGGTACGCCGACGCTGTTCTACAATCATTTCAATAGCAAGCTTCCAGAAAATGAAGCGGCACAATTCACATTTAGTTTGTCGGGATCCGGTTCGAATTGGGCGACGGTTGACACGTCCGTTGCGGGCAGGGTCCATCTTTACGAAGGCGCCTCGATCGACGACGGTATTCTGCTTTGGACAGCAGACGCGTCGGCCTTTGCGCAAGACCAGAACTCTAAAAACACGTTTACTGTAACCGTCCCAGCTGATTACCTGAGTGCTGGCTCAACGTATAGCCTCGTATTCGACAAATCCATCTGCACGCGTGACGACTCCATGCAGCTGGGAGCCGATATTCTGTATCGCTTTGACACAGATGGCGTTGCGGACGATAACGTCGATACCTCGTCGCTAGCGGACGCTATTGCCTCGTGCAAGGACGTGCTTGCAAATGCTCAGATAGGCGAAGAGGATGGGCAGTATTCGCAAGATGCTGCTGAGGCTTTCAGTGCGGCGATAGACAACGCGCAGGGTCTTTACGATAGCGGGACGTTGGTGACCGCTGGTTTGGTCAAACGTGCTGTCGTCGAGTTGCAGGAAGCGCTCGATACGTTCTTGGCGGCGCAGAACTTCTCTATTGTTTCCATCCAGATTACCGGAGTTCCGGTGTCGGTGACGGCAGGGGACTCGGGCGTAGCCTCTGCGAGTGTAGTCACGAATCCGCAAGACGATCGCTTTGTGGGGGTGGCGTGGAGCGCGAGCGACAACGTTGCCATTGACTCCCAGACAGGCGCCTGGGCTGCCAATGAAAGCGGAGATGCCTGGATTGTCGCAACATCCACCAGCGATCCGAGTGCGTCTAGCAAGTTCGAGTTCTCCGTTGTGGCTCCTGCGACCGAATGCTCGTTTACCTATCTGTATGACGAGCAGAGCAAGACTGCCACAGTGACAGATGCCGTTATCTCCAACAACGTGCCTGTCGATATAGTGATTCCCTCTTCGGTTGAGTACGAAGGGGCTGAATATGCTGTTGTTTCCGCAGGCTATGCCGACGAGCCCGTTTTCAAAGGTGAAAACGCCAAGCTGGTGAAGCATCTCGAGCTTCCTGATACGCTTGTCTCTATTGGTGCGAACGCGTTTTCCAATCTTACGAGTCTGCGCGCTATCGATATTCCCGCGTCAGTAACTTCGCTAGGAGACTCAGCTTTCGCTTTCTGCAGCGCGGTCACTGAAATCACGGGCATGGAAGGCCTCAACTCTCTGCCGTACCATGTATTTGCATACGCAAGTGCGCTTACCGCTATCGATATTCCCGATAACATCGTCTCTCTGGGCGTTGGTCCTTTTGTTGGGTCTGGATTGACGAGCATCACGGGAATGACGGGCGTGAAGGAGCTCGGGGAATCTGCTTTCGGTTCCTTGTACAGTCTCGAGACCATAGATATGCCCCAGAGTATCACGGCGATTCCCAACAAGCTGTTCTGGGACGCCCATTCGCTTAAGAGCGTTGTCATTCCAAGCGGTGTTACTTCGATAGGCGAAGGTGCGTTTTACAATTGCGGCTCTTTGGAGGGCGTCGATATTCCCGGTTCTGTCACGTCTCTTGGTGACTCCGCGTTTTCTGGATGTTCCTCTCTGACGGAGATCACTATTCCGGCGGGAGTCGAAAATTTTGGGCGTCAGATGTTCTACAACGCGAACAAGCTGACCGACGTAACGTTTCTGACGCAGGACGGATCCATCCCCGTTTTCGCCTATGACTCGCTGATGGGGATCAACAATGTTACGTTCCACGTCTACGATGGTGCATCAACAGTCAAGCAAGCTGTCCAAGCTGCGATCGACAGTGGGCAAACGGGGCTTTCTCTCGAAGTGATGGATGAGCCGAGCGAACCCATCACCTACAAGCAGTCCGACGGCTACCAGCCTTACACGGGCTGGCAGGGCACCGCTTATCGCGACACCGACGACCCGCTGGGTGCTTCGGGCGGTGGCGGAACGAACCGTAAGGGCTATCCTTCTTGGTCGCTCGTGACTCCGCTTTCCCTGGGCGTTTCTGCTTATGACGGCGGCGCAACGACGGGCAGCGAGGTAACGGTCGTCACCGACATGAATACGACCAACCTCTCTGGCGCGGGCACGTATTCCGATCCGTGGTACTACAAGAACATCATCCTGCCGAGCATGGATGCGTCTGATGGCACGATCGAGTTCACGTTCAATTATTTGGGCGCTGGTGGTCTGACCGTCTCCAACCTCTACGACGGCAACGGCGGCGTTATCGTTTCCACGAGCGATGACCCTGCCGATTGGAACAGCTCAGACAAGATTGCCGTAACGCTTGATAGTGCGCACACTTCGGTGGCTAGCACTGACGATAACTGGCGCAAGAACGTCACGTTCTCGGTTGATGCGACGAACCTCGAAAACGATCAGACTTACTACTTCGTCATCAAGAATGGAACGAAGAGCGGCCATGCTCGCTCTTGGGCCGACTTTGTGTTTGAGTTCTCCATCGACAAGAACCGCAACGCCACCTGGGAAGGCGATCTGTCCAGCGTCTCTTATGTGGGCGATCAGGGCGATGGAGCCAAACTCGGCTTCTACCTGCCGGAGCGTTCGACGATCACAACCAATCTCCATGCTCTTGCAAGCTGCTGGGACAACACTGCCACTGAGCCGCTTGCCATGGACGACGGCGTGGCTACGGTGCGCGTGCACTGCGACGGCGGCGGATCCAACTGGCAGTCCACCAGCGGTTTTGCAAGTGCCGCTGCGGGCAAGGTGCATGTGCACACGTCTGATCCTGTTGCCGACGGCGTGTTCAACGCGGACGGTCTGACTGAAGCGGGCTCCATCGCCTACAACCAGGTGGGTGAGGAGGATCTGCCCACCTACGCTGGTGTTGACCTTGCCATTTCGGGGCTCGAGGCTGGGCAGACCTATTGGCTGGTGATCGACGCCTCTTTCCAGCCCAATACCAACAAGGCGATCATGAAGCCCATCGTGCTTCAGTTCACCACTGAGGACGTTGCCGAAACTTCCTGGAGCATCGGCGCGGCGAACGAAACCGACGTCACAGCGACTTACGACGCCGAAACTGCCACGCTGACGATCGCGGGTACGGGCGCTATGAAGGATTTCGCGCAGGCGTCCGACGCGCCGTGGTTCGCCGAGTACGGCAGCGCCATCAAGCACGTGATCATCGCCGACGGCGTGACCAACGTCGGCTCGTATGCACTGGGGCTCGAGAACCTCGAGACCGTGAAGGGCGGCAACGCTCTCGCCACGGTGGCCGATAACGCGTTCACGGGTGCGACCAACCTGGTGGCGGTCGACCTTTCCGGCTGCACGCTCACGTCGGTCGCGGCGAACTCGTTCGGCACGGTCGGCAACGCGCGTGCCATCGCCACGCAGCGTACGGTGTACGTGAAGGACGCCGCCAGCGCGCAGGCGATCAAGGACGCATGCGCTGCTGACGTTGCGGCCCAGACGGCCGTGGCCGTCATGAACGGCGGCTCGTTCGCAGCCGACACGGCGTTCGAGGCGGGCAAGCTCGCCGAACCCGCGCAAGAGGGCTACACGTTCGTTACCTGGACGTCTGACGAGTTCCTGCAGCACCCCGTTTCCGCATGGGCGCCGCTTTCGCAGTACGTGCTGCACGCCAAGTTCAACGAGGTCCAGCAGCCTGCTGATCCGCAGGAATACGCCGACGTTGCATACAATCAGGGCCTCGACCAGACGGTGCGCCTGCTCGACGTGTCGAAGCTTCCGCAGTCGGTGGTTCCCATGGGGGTCATCCAGTTCTATGGCGAGACCGACGAGCACTACGACAATCGCTTCGTCGATGCGTTCAACGGCTACGACGACATCGAGTTCGCCTACATCATGAGCCGTGGCACAAACGCCAACACGGGCGACGGGTCCTACCAGCTGTCGTTCACGCTGCCCTACATCAGCATCGTGAATGAGGCGGGCGAGACCGTGGCGTCCTACGATAACGGTAACGGTGCACTCAAGCACCTCGCCACCTACTTCAACGGAAACAGCACCGACAAGAGCGGCACCATCACTGCTGTGAAGATCGGCGTGGACGCGGGTGCGCTCCCTGAGGGCACTTACACGCTGCGCTTCGGCAAGGACTTCGGCGCCAACAACGGCACGTCGTTCCTCGGTAAGAACGTCGACTTCCAGTTCGAGGTGGCGTATCCCGAGCAGTACACCCTGAGCTATAGCTTCGACGCCCAGACGGGCACGGCTACGGTGACGGGTGTGACGGCGCTCGAGGGTGCCAGCGCGTTTGGCGTGACGGTTCCCGAGAAGGTAACCGATCCTTCCACGAGCGCCGAGTGCACGGTGACCGCCGTGGCGGACAATGCGTTCGCCGGTGCAGAGGGCGCTACTTCGGTGACCCTGCCCGCGACTGTGGAATCCATCGGCAACGGCGCCTTCGCCAACATGCCGAACGTCGAGTATGTGAAGGTGCTGAGCCAAGGCGACGCCGCCAAGCCTGCGTGGGGCACGGGCGTGTTCGACGGTTCCGCCAACCTGATGTTGTACGGCTACCCCACGAGCTCTGCTCCGCAGGCCGCCGAGCAGTACGGCAATGTGACGTTCGCCTCGCTTGAGAACGGCATCTACGTGAACGGCACGGCGGTTGCCAACGGCGGTACCGTGACGCTCGCTGCGGGCAGCCCGCAGGCAACGGTGAGCATCATGAAGGACGGCAGCATTGCCACGACGAACTATCGCGGCTTCATCACCAACACCAACGTGGCAACGCATGCGGGCACCGCTCCCAGCACGTGGAACGTGCTGACGGCGCAGGCCAACGGCGAGGCCGATCTTGTGATCGAGGGTGTTGACGGCACGGAGTTCGCCACGCTCAAGATCAAGGCAGAAGGCTTCGACGCGAATGCCTCCACCGAGGGCACCGTGCTCACCACGGCGCAGGGCCTCGGCTCCAACGTGCAGATGGCGAACGCGGGCGAGATCGTCACCTACGCGTTCGACGAGACGAAGGAGTACTTCGACAACCATCTGACGAATCCTGTGGGTGTGGAGAATGCGCTGTTCACCATCAACGTGGGCGGCCCGGGCAGCGCCTGGGGAATCGATCGCTGGAGTTGGGACGAGTTCAAGCAGATCGTCGATGAGAACCTGTGGCTCGAGAACGCTCAGGGCGACAAGGTTGCCACGTTCGGCAACGGCCTGACGTGGGTGCAGCTTTCCGGCGAGCTGGCAACGCAGAACACGCTCATGCTGAGCGTTGACTCCGGCGTGATGACGCCGGGTGAGACGTACGCGCTGGTGGCAGGCGAGAACTTCGCGGGCCACAACATGGCTGCCAAGCTGCTGAAGGCCGTGCACTGGACCTTCACGGCGGCGGCGACCGACCTTGCAAGCTGCACGGTGTCCGAGGTGGCCGATCAGGAGTGGACGGGTTCCGCCATCGAGCCCAAGCCCGCGGTGAGCGTCGAGACGCCTGCGACGCGCATCTGGGACCCCGCAGCCGGCAAGGACGCGGTGACGCCCGCTGGTACGCGCACGCTCGAGGAGGGCACCGACTACACGCTGTCCTACAGCAACAACACCGAATCCGGCGAGGCCACCGTCACGGTGACGGGCATGGGCGGCTTTACCGGCACGGTTGAGCGCACCTTCACCATCGGCGAGGAGCCGCAGGGCAACAAGCTGCTGCTTGCCGATATCGCCGATGCGCAAGGCTTCCTCGACGGTCTGACCGTCGCCGAGGACGCGGCGAACCTGACCGACGGTACGCAGTGGGTGACGCCTGCTGATGCCGACGGCTGCCAGAAGGCCATCGACGACGCCAAGGCGGCAGCCGAAAAGGCCGACGCGACGCAAGACGATTTCGACGCTGCGCGCGACGCGCTCGCTCAGGCGCTCGAGACGTTCAAGACCGAGTCGGTGAAGAAGGCCGCCGTTGACGAGACCTCGCTCGCGGGTGCGCTGGACGAGGCTTCCGAGAACCTCTCCTCGGTGCAGATAAGCGCCGACGGAACCGACGTGCTCACGTCGGCGACGTGGGTGACGCCCGAGGATGTGACGGCGCTCGCCGCCGCCATGGCGAAGGCGCAGGGCGTTCTGGATGACCCCGCGAATACGCAGGCGTCCGTCGACCAGGCGCGCGCCGACCTCGCTGCAGCAGTCGACGCGTTCAATGCGGCGAAGCAGCAGGGGGGCAAGGTCGTCGATACCGCAGGCGACGAGGGCCAGACGCCCGGTGCCGGTGCTGATGAAGGCAGCGGCAATCCCGCAGGCGGCGATCAGGGCCAGTCGCAGCCGACGGCTGACGGCAAGGCCGCCATCGCCCAGACGGGTGACACGGCGCCGGTTCTGCCGCTGATGGTGCTGGTGCTGCTGTCGCTTGCCAGCATGGTGTACGCGGTGAGCAGGAGCACGCGTCAGCGGTAGCGCGCGTGCGAGAGGCGGATCCTCGTCTGCCCCTGCGCAACGGGGGCGGTGGGGATCCGCCGTGGCAAAGCGAATCAGAAGCGGGAAGCGCGAGCGCGCCTTCCGCTTCGGCGTTCATGAGAGATCGATGAGCAAGGGGGGCGCAGTGCTGTATCGAGACGTCTCGGACGGCGTACGGCGAAGCTGTGCGCTGATGCGCGTTGCGACGTGTGCGGTTCTCTGCATCGCCGCGGTCGTTCTGGTGGCGCTGCTCGCTCAAAGGGCGTATGCCGGCGCGGCGCCGACGATGTCGTTCAGCGGGTCGACCATCACCTGCCAGTACTCCAACAACGTTGCTGCGGGAAGAGTGTTCTCGGGCAACGCGAGCGCGTGGGCGGTGGGCCCCGACGGCGCGACCGTCAATCTGAGCGTGGGGCGCAACTACTACGGCGACGGTTCGCCCGATGCGGCCAATCCCGACACCTACGGCGAGCGGCGGCGGCTCTACATCGACACGAGCCCGCTGCTCCCGGGCACCACCTATACGGTCACCAAGGGCGCTGCGGTGTCGCTCGGGGGCGATTCGTACCCCGCAGCGTCGATCACCATCACTACGCCGGGAACCCCGCCTGCGCCCGTTGAGCCCGAGCCCGAACCGGAGCCCGACCCCGTTGAGCCGCCTCCCGACGGCGACGGCGGATCGCAGGGCAACGGCGGCTCTGATTCCACGGGTGACGGCACCGACCAGAGTTCGCCGGGCGACGCTTCGAGCGATCCTTCGAGCGGCAACGGCAACGACGCGTCGGGCGGGGAGGCTGCGGATTCTCCGGCCCCCTCGTCGGCTCCGAGTAGCGAGGATAACGCCGACCGTGCTTCGCTCTCCGATGCTGCGGGGTCGGGCAGCGACGCCTCATCGAACGAGCCGGTTACGGCGGGCGAGAGCCGTGCCGCCGGCATCGGCGGCGGCACCGTGTACCTGGTGGGCCAGGCGGGTGCCGAGCTGGGCGTGCAGACAGACGATCCCGAAGAGCCTTCCGTCGCACTTCTCACGATGCTGGCGCTCGTGTGCGCAGGCGTCGTTGCTGCGGGGGCGGGAGCCGCGAAGCGCTTCGTTGCGTGGAAGCGTCATCTGTCGGACGGGAGGTCGTCATGAAGGCGGACGTAGCCATCATCGGTGCGGGCATCCTGGGCTGCACCATGGCGCGGCAGCTTGCGCGCTACCAGCTTGACGTTGTCGTGGTGGAAGCCGCGCACGACGTTGCCGAGGGGGCCACCAAGGCGAACAGCGGCATCATCCACACGGGCTTCCACCCGCGCGGCGGCAGCCTCAAGGGAACAAGTTGCGTGCAGGGCAATGCCCGTTACGATCAGATCGCCGAGGAGCTGCAGGTGCCGTTTCTACGCACGGGCGGCATGATGGTGGCGTTTCACCCCGAGGGCATCGAGCATCTGAAAGACAAGCGCGCCCGTGCGCTCGAGAACGGCGCGGGCGAACTCGAAATCGTCTCCGGCGCGGAGGCGCGCGCCCTCGAGCCGCGCCTTTCCGAGCGGGTGATCGCCGCGCTTCTGGCGCCCTCCACGGGCGTCATCTCGCCCTTCGAGTTGGCGCTGGCCACGGCGCGCAACGCGGCGGCGAACGGCGTTCGGTTCCTGTTCGGCTTCAGCGTGGAGCGCATCGAGCGCGCAGGCGGCTCGTGGCTTCTGCATGCCGAAAGCGGCGAAGCCGTGCAGGCGCGCTTCGTCGCGAACATGGCGGGCGAGGAGGCCGCGCTGCTCGACGCGCAGGTGCATGCAGCCGACATCAAAGTGCGTCCGCGCCGCGGCCAGTACGTGGTGTTCGACAAGCAGGGCACAGCTGACGCAAACGGCGCGCTGCCCGTTCGCCATGTGCTCTTCCAAGCACAGGAAACCAACGAGGGCGGCACGCTGCTGGCGCCCACGGTCGACGGCAATCTGCTCGCGGGGCCTACGAGCGAGAACGTGCGCACCTTCCACGACAACGCCACCACCTCGGCGGGCATCGAACACGTGAAGCGCGTCGCGCGCAAGCTGATTCCCGACATCGACTTCGGCCGGGTCATCACGGCGTTCTCGGGCATTCGCGCCAACATTGTGAACGTCGAGAAGGAGAAGAAAGACTTCGTGGTGCGCGTGTCGGCGCCGTGCTTCGTGAGCGCCCTCGGCATCAAGAACCCCGGCATCACGAGCGCTCCGGCGCTCGTCGATTGCGCGATCGAGCTTTTGTGCGGGGAGGGCCTGGCACTTGAGGCGAATCCGACGTTCGATCCGCGCAGCCAGGGAGGGCACCTGAAGCCCTTCATGCAGTGTGCGCCTGCGCGTCAGGCCGAGCTTCTGCGGCGCGATGCGCGGTTTGGCCATGTGCTCTGCCGTTGCGAGAACATCACGGAGGGCGACGTGCGCGCGTGCATGCGCGAACCGCTGCCGCCGAGCACGCTCGACGGGTTGAAGCGCCGGCTGCGCTGCGGCATGGGCCGCTGTCAGGGAAGCTTCTGCATGCCGCGTGTTGCGCGCGTCATGGCCGACGAGCTCGGCTGCGACGTATCCGATGTGCTCAAGGGCGAGCGCGGCGGTCATCTGGTGCGAAGGGCGGTGAAGTAGCCATGGCATGCGGCGTGGAATCGCACGAGATCGACGTGCGCGAGATCTTCGACGTGCTGGTGGTGGGCGGCGGATCAGCCGGCTTGGCCGCCGCCGTCGCCGCTGCGGAAAGCGGGGCTGCGCGCGTGCTCGTTCTGGAGCGCGAGGACTACCTGGGCGGCGTGCTTCCCCAGTGCGTGCACGACGGGTTCGGGCTGTACCTGTACGGAACTTCGCTCACGGGGCCCGAATACGCGCGGCGGTGGGAGCGCCGCGCACGCGAAGCGGGCGTTCAGGTTGCGCTCGCGAGCACGGTGATCTCGATCTCCGCGTCGGATGCGCTGGGCGCGGATGCACAGGTTGATGGCTTGTTCGCGGTGGACGCCGTGGGCGTGCCGCTCGGCGGGCGCGTGCTGCTGCGGGCGCGTGCGGTGGTGTGCGCGACGGGCTGCCGCGAGCGCACGCGCGGTGCCATGCAGATCCCCGGCGGGCGTCCTGCGGGTGTGCTCACGGCGGGATCAGCTCAGTACATGGTAAATGTTGTCAATCAGCTGCCAGGCGACAAGGTGGTGATTCTCGGGTCGGGTGACATCGGGCTCATCATGGCGCGCCGCATGGTGCTCGAAGGCGCCGAGGTGCGCATGGTGCTCGGCCAGGAGGCGACGGGGCTGCTGCGCAACCACATTCGCTGCATCGAGGATTTCGGCATCCCCATCCGCTACGGGTGGGGCCTTGCGAGCGTGCACGGCTACGGCCAGCTGCAGGGTGTTACCGTGGCACCTATGGGCGCCGACGGAACGCTTGACATGGCGCGCAAGGAGTACGTGCGCTGCAACGTGCTGCTGATCGCGTGCGGCCTCGTGCCCGAACGCGAAGTGCTTGGAGGCCTTGATGCCGCGCGCACGCCGGGGCTGTTCGTGTGCGGCAATGCGAACGTCGCTCACGATCTGGTCGATCAGGTGACGCAGGAGGGCCTGCGTGCGGGTGCGGCTGCGGCGCAATTCGCGCTCGGCGCGGAGCGCGGCGGCGCGGCTGCAAACCTGCCCGCCGATCTCGCGCGCATGGAGCGGCGCGCCATCAGCGAGTCCAAGGGCCGCTTAAGCGAGCTTCACGGCGCGCCTCCCGCAGGATTCGCGCGCATCGTGTGCACGGTGTGTCCCACGGGATGCGTTATGGAAGCTTCTGCCCAGGGCGAGGTGCGCGGCAATGCCTGCGAACGCGGGTGGGAGTACGCGTTGTGCGAGCTCGCCTGCCCGATGCGCGTGTTCACGGGTACGGTGCGCGTTGACGGAGCTGGTCTTCCGCTGCTTCCCGTGCGCACTGAGGCGGCAGTTCCGAAAGGCGCTCTGCTCGATGTGGCGCGGGCGTGCCGCAGGCTGCGGGCGACAGCTCCCGTGCGCATGGGCGACGTAATTGCCGCCGATGTGGCGGGAACGGGGGGTGCGCTCGTGGCGACGGCTGATCGCGAGGGGACCCATGGGCGGTAGTTCGGCAACCGCCTTGGGAAGCACGCGGGATGGCGGCGCCCGCGCGGCGACGGCGGGCAAGCTTGCTGTCGTGTTCGTGCTGCCCGCAATCTGTGTGTTTGTCTCGCTGTTCTGCGGCCGTTACGCGCTCTCGCTGCCCGAGGTGTGTCAGGCACTCGTTTCCTGGATACCTGGGTTCGAGGGCGCAGTATCGAACGAGTCGGCCACGCTTGTGATGCAGGTGCGGCTTCCGCGCGCGTTGGCCGCCGCTGCAGTGGGCGCGGCGCTCGCGGCGTCGGGTGCGGCATTTCAGGGAGTGTTTCGCAACCCCTTGGTGAATCCGGGGCTGCTCGGCGTGTCGAACGGCGCAGGGTTCGGTGCGGCGCTCGCCATCGTGCTGGTGGGCGGCGGTGCCGCTGTTTATCCGCTTGCGTTTGCGTTCGGCCTCGTCGCGGTGGGTGCGAGCTACTGGATTGCGCGCGTGTACAGGGCGACGCCCGCGGTCATGCTGATCCTCGGCGGCACTATCGTCTCGAGCGTGTTCTCGGCGCTCGTGTCGCTCATGAAGTACGTCGCCGACGCGGACACGCAATTGCCCTCCATCGTGTACTGGCTCATGGGCAGCCTTTCCTCGGTTGGGTGGGAGAACTTCTGGTCGGTGGCGGTCATGGCGGCGGGCTGCGCAGTGCTCGTGCTGTTCGCGTGGCGCATCGACGTGCTGTCCATGGGCGACAAGGAGGCGCGCTCTCTCGGTCTCGAGGTTAGTCGCGACAAGGGCATCGTCATCGCGGCGGCAACGTTTGCCACGGCGGGGGCCGTGTGCATGGCAGGCGTTGTGGGCTGGGTCGGGCTCATCGTCCCGCATATCGGCCGCATGCTGGTCGGCAGCAACAACCGTGTGCTTGTGCCTGCGAGCATGGCGATTGGCGGCGCGTTCCTCGTGGTGGTTGACACCTGCGCGCGCTGCCTGTGGGCGAGCGAGATACCCCTCGGCATACTTACGGCGCTTATCGGCGCACCGTTCTTTGTATATCTGCTGAAGAAGACGAAGGGCGGTGGTTGGCAATGAGCGACGTCATGCTGCGAGCGGAAGGAGTGCGCTTCGCCTGGGGCGATCACCGCGTGCTGCAGGATTTCTCGCTCGAGGTGAAGCGCGGCAGCGTCGCATGCCTCATGGGCATGAACGGGTGCGGGAAGTCGACCTTTCTTGACTGCGTGCTCGGCGAGAACAAGCCCGCTGCGGGAACCATCGAGATCGACGGACGTGACACGGCGAAGCTGCGGGCTCCTGAGCGGGCAAGACTTCTGGCGTATGTTCCTCAGCTGCATGAACGCACGTTTCCCTATACGGTCGAGCATCTCGTGCTCATGGGGCGCACGGCGTATCAGTCGGAGTTCGGCTCGGTTGACGGCTATGACCGCAAGCTCGCCGACCAGGCGCTGCGTGCATGCGGGATCGAACGTCTGCGCGATCGCGCGTGCACGGCGCTCTCTGGCGGTGAGATGCAGATGGTGTTGCTGGCGCGTGCGCTGGTGCAGGACACCCCGCTCGTCGTGCTCGACGAGCCCACAGCGCATCTCGATTTCAGAAACGAGCTGTTATTCCTCGAAACGGTGGAGCGGCTGGTGCGTAGATCGGCGGTGACGGTTCTCATGGCTACGCATGCACCCAACCAGGCGTTTCACCTTGCAGCGGCGGGACTCGACGTGCGGGTGGCGCTCATGTCGAAGGGGCGCGTGGCGCTTTGCGGGCGCCCTGAAGACGTGCTCACCCCCGAAACGCTGCTGCGGTACTTCGGGGTGCATGCGGGCGTGGTGCAGCTGTCGGCTGCGGGTGGCGGGGCAGATGCGCGTGCGGGCGCTGCGCGTAGCGGCATTCCTGGTGAAGCGACGGGCATTTCCGCTGACGCAACGGAAGGTGGACGTGCGTTCTCTGCGAGCATGAGAAGCATTGTTCCTTTGGCGACATCGCAGGAAGAGAAGGGGGGAAAGTAGCAATGGCTACGCAAAAAAGGACAGTTGGCACCGTGCTGGCATCGCTTACGGTAGGGGCGCTGATCGTCGCGGTGTGCGCGTTCTGCATCTTCCTGCTGAACGGCGGAACGTGGAGTTCGTCGGAGTCGTCGGGCGGCGCGACCCATGAGGTGACCGATTCCGTAGGGCGAGCGGTTCAGGTTCCCGATGATCCGCAGAACATCGCCGCTCTTGATTCGTTCTCGGGCAGTGTGGCAGTTCTTGCTGGAGCAGGGGAGAAGCTCATGGGAGCTCCGGGCGGCGTGATTTCGAACGAGATGCTCGCGGAGGTCTATCCCGATCTTGGCACGCTTGATCAGCTTTCGGGCAACGCGATCAACGTCGAGACGCTGCTTGCGGCCAACGTCGACGTGGCGCTGGTGAAGCGCGATCTGTACGACAACGGCGAGGAAACGGCGAAGCTCGACAGAATGGGCATTCCGTATGTGGTGGTCGACTATGACACGCTTGAGGGGCAGATGGACGCTATACGGCTTGTGGGCGAGGTGTGCGGGCCCGATGCGCGGGAGAAGGCGAACGGCATCGCCGACTACTATCAGCAAACCGTTGATATGGTGGAGGATCGCGCGGCTCAGCTCGAGGAGAGCGAGAGAGTGAGCGTGTACCACTCGATCAACGACCCGCTGCTCACCGATGGGGCCGACTCCCTCGGCGCCGACTGGATGGAACGTGCTGGGGCGGTGAGCATTTCGGCGCAAGAAGAGGGCAAAGGCGGCACGGGCGACTATACGGCGACGCTCGAGCAGGTGTACGCGTGGAACCCCGATGTGGTGGTGTGCAGCACCGCCGATGCGAAGGAGGCCATCCTTGCTGACGATCAGTGGCAGGGGCTTGATGCCGTTGAGAGCGGCAACGTGTACAACTTGCCGGTGTCCACCAGTCGATGGGGCCAGCGCGGCGATCCCGAAACGTTTCTCGGCATGCTGTGGCTTGGCAAGACGCTCTACCCCGACTTGTATGCCGACATTGATCTGAAGCAGACGGTCGTTGCGTACTACCGTGACGTCATCGGTCTGGAAGTGGATGACGCGTTGTGGGATGCCATCGTGTCGGGTACCGGCCTGCGTGCCGAGGGAAGTGGCGGCGGCGCGGGCGACGGCTCTGGAGGAGGCGGTCTGTGATGAGGTCTCGATGGGTTGAGTGCGGTGACGCGGCAATGCAATTTGGTGCCGCAGCTGTAGCCGATGCGTTGGATCGGGTGCCCTTCGAGCGCCTCGTGGTGTGCGTCGACGACACCGACGATGTCACCAAAGCAACTTCCACAGGAGAGATCGCTGGTCTCATGGTGAACGAGGCGCGCGCGATGGGCGGGTTCGTGCTCCTCGGCATCACGCGTCATCAGCTTCTGCTGCGCGACGACGTTCCCTACACGTCGCACAACTCCTCCATGGCATTCGAGCTTGCCATGCCGCCGAGCTCGTGCGATGAGTTCAGGCGCAGGGCGATCGCGGTGATCGAGGCTAACCGCGCAGACTCCTCCGATCCCGGGCTGTGCGTCGCGTGCATCCCGCGTGCGGAGGATGGCGGTACGCAGGATGCTTGTCGCTGCGCGATCGGCGTGCTTGCGGCGTTCGGCAACCAGGCGAAGGTGGAGTTCTGCAGTAAGGGTTCGGCGTACGAGTTAGCGCGCTCTATTCCGTGGGTGACGCTGAGCGAGCACGGCGGCGACGGTGCCGGCGTTGTGGGCGCCCTGGCGGGTGTTGGCTTGCGTCTTGGCGGAAATGACGGGCGGTTTCGCGGCAAGTGGGACTTCGCGAAGCTGTGCGAGAGCATCCCTGTGCCCGACGTGGGGTCGGTGACGAGGTTGCTTTCGCGGAAGCTCAACGGTGCGGTGAGCTTGGTCGATTTCGAGGGCAGGCCGCTCGACGGAAGCATTCCGTTCGCGGCCGAGCGCGAAGGCAAGCCCATTCTGTGGAACGGCGCCCTGACGGTCGTGTGCGAAGTGGGAAAGGGGGGCGCGCGTCCGTGCAGAAAGGTCGATCTGGGGGATCGAGGCAACGCGTGTCTCGAGGATGCGCCGGCATGTGCCGCATTCGAATGGGACAACGACATTGAGGAATGCTTTGATGCTCGTCCTGCGTGCTGGAACTGCCTGCATCGCCGTTGGACGTCAGAGGGCTTCCGCTGCGTGAAGGATGTGGCCGATGCGGCAGGTGCAACGATTTCGGGTCATGGTTTCCGTACGGAGTCGGATGATTCCAGCCGTGAAAACAGACCGCTCGTTGCGTTCGGTTGCTGAGCCTTCGCCGAGCATGTTGAAAGGATTAATGTCAGATGGGCTTTCTCGATCAGTTTTTTGCCAACGATGCGCTGCATGCTCTTTCGCAGGGGCTTCTCATCCCCACGGTGCTGCTTCTTCTGCTGTTGGCGGTCTTCGCCGTGTACACCATCGGCTCACTTGTGGTTGAGGTGGCGGTAGAGCGCAAGCACTACCGCGCCGAGCTGCCGAAGCTGATCGCGCGTTTGGATGCGGCGCCCTACGAGGACCTGCGTAAGGTCATCGAAGGCGCGCGGCTTCTCGATACGCAGCGCGATGCCTTGCTGGAGCTGGTGTCGTATATGCATCTGCCCGAGGATGCGCTGACGGAAGTGGCGAAGCAGCTGTTGTCAAACGAGGCTGGGCGCTATCGGAAGGCGCTTTCGCTCACCGAATCGGCGACGAAGATCGCGCCCATGCTCGGCCTGATGGGAACGCTCATCCCCCTTGGCCCAGGCATTGTTGCGCTGAGCTCGGGCGATCTCGAGACGCTGTCATCGTCGCTTCTCGTGGCATTCGATACGACGGTGGCCGGCTTGGCGGTGGCAATCGTATGCTTTCTTGTGAGCAAGGTGCGCCGTCGCTGGTACGAGGATTATCTGAACAACGTCGAGGGCGCCATGAATACGCTTCTCGAGAAGGCGGAGGCGCTACGCGAGCAAGGGTTCGTCTTCCCCCGTCAGAAGGGAGCAGGGTTTTCGGGACGTTTTTCTGCTGCTGTTTCGGAGGAGGCTTCCTATGGGCAAGCGTGATTTGCATGAAAGTCGTTTGCGGGGATCCAAGCTGCTCGGAAGCGAAGGCGATCAGGATCCCATGAGCAGTCTGGGAAACCTCATGGACGTCATGCTGGTGTTCGCATGCGGTCTCATGCTCGCGATCGTTGCGAATTGGAACGTCGACTTGAACGAGGTTCAAGCGTCGGGCGGAAGCCCCGCCATAAAGGAGATAGACGGGGACCTGGAAGCGGTTGAAGAAGGCATCGCGGCAAACAATGGTTCGTACACGGAGATGGGTACGGTGTACCAGGATGAGGAGACAGGTGATCTCTACGTGGTGACGAACTGAGAGGGGGAACGTGGAGAGGAGACATGTGGCAGGGGGTGTCCCGCTGTCATCCCACCAACGCCACGCATTCGTAGAACCCTCGTGTTTTCCGCGGGCTCGGTTGCGGCGCACCTCTATAATGAAGCCAACGACAAACGCTGATCTAGCAGATCGCTGTTCTGAGGAGGCACAAATGGCCAACCGGTTCGGAGCATTCATCATCGGCGGTATCGTGGGTGCCGCTGCCGCGCTTCTGTTCGCCCCCCGCTCGGGCGCTGACACGCGCGCCATGGTCGCCGAGAGGGCGAACTCCGTTTTGGGCGATGCCCAGGATTGGGGCGCTCAGGCGTCGGCCAACGTGCAGAACGCGTACCAGCAGGCCGCTGCGCGCGGCGCCGAGGTGGTCGGCGACGTGACCGCCAAGGGCCAGGGCTTCGTCGACGAGGTGGTCGCGCGCGGCCAGGGCGTCGTCGGCGGCGTGCAGGAGGCGGCGGACAACATGAAGCCCGTGTTCGCCGAAAAGAACGACGAGCTGCGTGAGAAGATCGAGGCCGCGCGCC
>ERZ1034952.1555-NODE-1555-length-18409-cov-19.876049_pt1 | contig 18409 bp, 17 predicted proteins | sample MGYA00520625_ERZ1034952 | MGnify/ENA primary metagenome ERZ1034952 (study PRJEB33766, sample SAMN09781773) | gut metagenome | biome: gut microbiome | host: Homo sapiens | place: Madagascar | study: EMG produced TPA metagenomics assembly of the PRJNA485056 data... | reverse complement strand
TAGGTTTTGTTGATATTTTTAATGGATATTGCGGGCATTTCCATTACCTCCGTTTTCTTATTATTTTGCTTCCGGATCTGTCATTCCCAGAGTATCCGCAGCTACCTGAGCGAACTCATTGGTATAGGTTCCTTCATAACTGACATCGGGATCTACCCAGCCGTACTCTTTCAGATATTCAAAAGTGGTAGCCAGACGATCTTCGGGGATCACCGGGTAATCCAGCCATACGTCAATTTCGGATTCGATAGCCTGTCTCATTACATCCTCGGAGGTGTTCATCTCTTTGGCTGCCCAGGCAACGAACTCATCAAAATAGTCGTTTTTCACTTCTTCATGTACCTGATAGTATGCAGTCAGGAATCTCTGCAGTTTCTCAGGCTCATTCTCAATAAAGCTGTTGCTTGCGATGATCGTTCCGGTATAGTAGTCGGGAATGTAATCCCATGCTCTGCCCAGGATATGTCCGGTACCGTCTGCCTCAGCCAGTGCCGCATACGGATTGTGGATAATGGTGGCATCTACCTCACCGGAAGTCAGGGAAGCATATGCTGTCTGATATACACCGTTGGCGATCAGATCTACATTGTCTGTGCTGACGCCGTTTTTCTCTAACATTTTCAATACGGAAAGTCTCATTCCGCCGGAAGCGCCTGCAGTACCTACCTTTTTGCCTTCCAGATCAGAGAAGTCTTTAATATCGTTATTTGCAACCAGCCAATAGCATCCGGAGTATCTCCACATATTTCCTACCAGCTTGGCAGGTACCCCATTGTAGATGCCGGGAATGTAAGAGCTGGGATCTCCGTCAGCTACATCGATCTCCCCTCTGGTGATCAGAGACATTACGGTAGAATTGGTATCCGCGCTGGCCTCCACATTTTCAAACTCAATACCCAGCTCCTTATACAGACCCTTTTCAATAGCAAAACGATTTACCGCACCGGTCATTCCGGTTGCAAAGCAGGAACGGATCACGATGGTATCATCACCGGTCTCTCCTGCGGGGCTTCCGCTCTCTGCTGCCTGACTGCTTTCACTCTGTGTGGCAGTAGTAACTGCGGTGCTTCCGCATCCTGCCAGCACTCCGGCTGCCAATACGACGGTCAGTAATACGCTTAATACTTTCTTTTTCATAATATTTTCCTCCTCGTTTATTCAAAATCTACTTACACATGCCTCCATCGATAGCTGATGGCATATTCGATGGCGTCGATCAGTTTCACTGCGCCTACGGATAATAAAGTGATCAGGATGATCAGGAAGAACATCCTGGGAGTGTTTAGCAGGTTCTGGGATTCTGTCAGCAGATATCCGAGTCCCGCTCTCGCCGACTGCATTTCCGAGAACAGTACACCGGTCAGTGCCGTTGCCGCTGCCAGCTTCAATCCGTTGAAGATCGACGGCAGTGCTGCCGGAATAATGACCAGGAATACGGTCTGGAAGCGATTAGCTTTAAATACTTTTGCGACCTTCAGATACTCCTTTTTACACTCTTTTGCTCCGGTCACTGTGTTATACAGAATTGTAAATACCGAGAACAAAAATACCAGAAAAGCCTTGGACTGGAAGCCGATGCCGAACCACAGGATCAAAAGCGGCAGGATCGCTACTTTCGGAACTGCCATGATCGCCGAACAGAACACATTCATGTATTTCTCCGATACCGGGAACATAGTCCATATCAGTCCCACTGCAATACCGACCACCACGGCTGACAGATAACCTGCCAGTGCTTCCTGTATTGTCAGCAATAAATGGGGCCACAGGGTTCCATCCGTTATGATCCCGATCCCTTCTTCCACAATGGAAGTCGGAGAAGCTACGAAAATTGTCAACACTCTTCCGGAATCCACTGCCCATTGCATCCATAAAAGCAATGCCGCCACCGTAAGCAGCTGTGCCAGATTCACCCAGGTAAATTTTTTCTTGTTTTTAGATTTCTTCTTTTTTTCCATAAGTGTACTCTCCTCGCTTCACCTTATCACTTTCAAAGTACTCTCTCTTACAACAGTCGCCTTCCAAAATGACATTCTGTGTGATCCGATGGGATAGGCACCTGGAAAAGTTCTCAATAGTGGTGGTATCGATCACATCACAGTAAAACGGTGCAATCTCTCGGAACCAGGGATACTTATCAAAATAAGTTCTCCACACTTCTGCGTAAGGACAATGATCTTCTCCCCATTCCGGGATCCATCCGGTGAAAGGAAGATCAATCACACTCATAAAATCCTCTACGGAATCCACCTTCAGTCCCTGTGCCAGTGCTTTCTCCCGCAACTGGTCCGACCGGTCCACTCCCAATTCAAACACTGTCTGTCTGACGATATCCTTCGTCTTCTCCAGTCCGAACTGATCATATAATACTTTGCTGAAATGGAAGAACTGCATTGCGAACTGTCTTGCAGCCTTTCGTACTTCACTTACCAGCAGTTCTCTGGGAACTGTGCCTTCTATTTTATAATCTGCTTTACTCAATGTCCGTTTCCTCCACTTTATGAAAACTATCCATAAATGCTATGTATTCCTGCTTATTTGCAAATCTGGGATGATATTCCCGTTTCGTCCGTTTTGCGACTGCCGCACCATCCTTTAACATTCGGTATGCACTCAGTGCAAATATTTTTGCGGTCAACACATAAGCTTCTTCCTCATCCACAATATCGAAATCCACCTGGTGTAAACCACCGACGGCACCACCGGTATTGAAAGTGATCACAGGGAGCAGATGCTGTACATCTCCCACATCTGTGGAACCACCACTGTGTTCCTCCGGTCTGACCTCGTATACCGTTTTTTCTCCTGCCAGTGCTTTCACCGCATCGGCCATCTCTTCCGGTGCCGGCTGCCAGAGAGAAGGAAGATATCCCGGCATGGTCTCAATACGATACCCTGCTCCCATGGCAATTGCTCCTGCCTTGAAGGAACGATCTGTCTTGACGGATGCATCTGCGAAAGCTTCCAGGGTCTTGCCTCTTACCAGTGTCTCCAGCACTGCTTCGTTGGGAACTACATTGACCAGATCTCCGCCCTTGGTCAGGATCGGATGAACTCTCACGCAATCCTCATCCCGGAAGGTCTCACGGTTCAGTGCCAGTGCCTGTAACCCCAGACTTGCTGCCGATAAGGCGTTGACACCTTTTTCCGGACATCCCGCCGCATGGGCTGCTTTTCCTTTGATACGGATCACCTTGGATACAAAACCATTGCCGCTATTGCTTCCCAGCCGGATTCCCTCTAAGGAAATATGATGTGCCAATGCCACATCCACATCATCAAAAGCACCGATGCGGATCAGTTCGCATTTTCCGCCTCCATAAGCGATCCTGCCGTCAGCGATCAGGCCGTTCTTGAACTCGATCTCACCGTACTCCTCTGCCGGTGTGGCGAAGAAGATCACCTGACCATCCAGCTTTTGTGCCACCTCATCATCCGTCAGTGCCAATGCCGCTCCTATGACTCCTGCCAGCTGTGCGTGATGTCCGCAACAGTGCGCAGCCTGTGTCTCCGGATTGGCATGTGCATGTGTGGGAATACGAAGAGCATCCAGTTCCCCGATCAGGGCCAGCGAAGCATTTTCTGCTTTCTCCGGATTCAGATATGCTTTTGCTCCGGTGATCGCAAGCCCTGTCTGCACCGGCAGTTGTAAGTTTTTCATGAAGTCTGTAAATTTCCCGGAAGTACGGAATTCCTTATATCCCAGTTCCGCATGATCATAAATGTCTCTTGCAAAATCTACAATGGTCTCCTGGTTGTCATCTATAATCTTAAGGATTCTCTGTTCTGTCATATCAAATACCGCTGCCATGATCGTCCTCCTTTTATTTCCTACTATTCCTAGTAATATGATATGTTTTGTATGTTTTTTACATGATACTCCAACCAGTAGTGATTGTCAATATAGAAATTTCATTTTTTATAGTGATTTGAAAGCAACACAAAAGAGCAGTCCCGACGGCCTGCTCTTGTCCATAAATTTCAGGTTATTCTCTGTTCTTTAATACCTCTGCGGGTACCAGCTTATTCAATCTGCCTACCAATAAGAAATTGATCACCATGTAGCATAACCAAATTCCACCATAAATCATGATATATATCTGCGGCGTGAACTTTAAGTCCATACCGATAGCAACATTTGCAATGCAATACGGATACACCAGATCCATGCTCCATTTTGCCAGTGGAACACAGATCAGCGCCCCCAGCAAAATCACATAGAAATTGCCATCCAGATAGAGTCTTCGGATCTCCCTTCTGCGGTAACCGAATACTTTCATCAATGAAATGGAAAAGGCGGAACGATCGATCATCACTTTCATCATCAGATACATGACGATCATAAAAATTAACGCAGATATTGCCACGAGCATCACCACCATCGGTCCCATCATATCTGTAAAAATCTGTGAGCTTTCCTCCACATTTTCTTTAGATACTGTGGCATATAATCTGCCATTATCAATATCCAGTGCATGATCTGCAAACACTACATTATAATAATCGTCCTCCTGATCAAATAATTCCTGCATGACACCCCTATCCAGGAAAACATAGACGCCGGAGGTAAACGAAACAATGTCTTTCACGGTAAAAGCATAATCCCTCTCATTCACCTCATCGGAAAGCACCAGCTTGTCGCCCACCTTCACACCGAATTTCTGTGCCGCAGCACTGGATATCACGATCTCGTTTTTCTTGTCGGCGGTCACTATGGGAAAATACGGATTGCCGTCATCAATTCCAAGCACCGTCACATCCAGATTATACCCATAAGCCTCCTTTTTCAGATTTTCGACATACGCCGGTGTTCCTCCCTCCGGAACATCCTCCGTAGGATATTTATAGGTATACATATAAGCATATTTTGTTTCTTCCAGACAGGCATTTCCAAAATTGATACACAGTACCGCACAGTCTATGGACATCATCAGGATCAGCAGGCAGATGAACATACCGATCACAACAGCAAATGCAGAGCGTATTTCCCGCAGCATCTGTCTGATCTGGAATCTGAGCAGAAATTTCATATTTCCCAGATTCATGTTCTGTATTCTGCCGGCTTTTCCTGCCGTCTGCTCGTTACGAAGCAGTGACAGCGCCGTGCGTTTTAACTTTTTATTAATCACCAGATAATTTACCACTGCTGCCGTCACAGGCGGCATGATCAGGCTGTAAAAAAGCAGATATCCGGGCGTTACGATCCGCATAGGCGGCAGAGAATAATATGCGATACTATCCCCCATCTGCCAGCCTGTTCCGTATTCGGAAAATCCCAGGATACATCCGACAGTTCCGCCCAGGAAAGAGATCAGCATAGGATTTAACAGATAGTGGAACAGCAATTGCCCCCTGGTCACACCCAGGGCATATAATGCACCAATGACGCTGCTTTCCTTTTCAATGTTATGTATCACAAATACGGAAATCACATAAGTAAACAGGACCATGAGAATAATTCCGGCCAGAATACCGGCAAATCTATTGATGACCACATCCCCCGCAGCGGCATCTATTCTGGGATTATCAGCTGCTATGAGAAACTGTGTCAGATTATCAATGTCAAAAGTAAAATACTCCTCGATCATATCGTCTGTTTCATCCTGCAGTTCCTGTACCCCATCCCGCAGTTCTCTGCTGCCGTCGGCGATCTCATCTACGGCATCCGTGTAATCTGTGATCCCTTCCCTAAAATCCTCCAGATCCGCCAGGGTATCCTTCGCCTCCTTCAGGGAATCCTTCAGCTTGACATCGACACTGCTGCCCTCTGCCGTCAGACGTTCCAGTTCTTCCTTATAATTATCGGCGGTCAGGTCTACGGTGATATCGCTTTCTTCCAGTTGTGCCTCTACCATATCCATCAAAGCATCCACCACCGCATCCGTTCCGCTTACCAATGGTTCACCGGCAGTATACAGGACACTCAGTCCACCAAACAGCTGCCGGGATCCGTCTGCTGCCTCTCCCACACCTGCCGTATAAGCTTTGACACCATCCCGGAACTGTGACACCGTGTCCAATTGTCCCTTCACTGCAGACAGTTGCTCTGCTGCCTGGGATGCTCCCATCTGCGTAAACACAGCTGCCATCTGATCCAGCTGTTCTCCGTAACCGTCTGCTGTCAGCCCGGAAAAAGTGATCCCATAAGCCGCATATGGCTCCAGCTGAGTCTTTAACTGTTCATTGACCATACCCAGAATGGCATTGAAAATCCCATCGGCTCCCTGGTTCAGCGCAGCACTGTTCTCCGTAATCTTACTCATACCGCCCACCAGTGCGCCGCCTCCGGCGGAAGCAGCATTGACACCATCCGTGTAAGATTTCACGCCGTCCCGAAACTCCTGCAGTTCGTCCAACGATTTTTTTGCATCCTGCAGATTCTGCCTTATGGATGCGCTATAAGCATGTGGATCAGCGATCATTGCATTCAGTTGCTGTTCATAATTCGATGCAGACAGCTTCACCTCCACGCCTGCCTCTGCCAGGCTGTCATTTACCTGCTCCAGCATGGCATCAAACAGCGTATCCGCCGCATCCGTCAGCTCCGTATTATGCTCTGCCAGTTCGTCTACGCCATCTGCCAGTTCATTCACACCGTCTAAGAGTTCCCGGATGCCATCCTGGATATCATTCTTTGTCTCTTCCGCATCCGCTAACATTTCCAGAAAATAGGTATCCGTCACTTTGCTCCGATCCAGTTCAAAAGCCTGTAACAGTTCCTTCAGTTCCTGATCTGTCATGGCATCATTCAGCTGATATGTATAAGTATAATCCTCCGTCCGGAAATTCTCTCCGCCTGCCTTTAACGCTTCGTAATCCTCTGCCGTGACGAATCCGACTCCGAACAGATTGCTGTCCACGGTGGTATCCGATGTTTTTTCATAGGCTGCATCGTAATCCGGTGTACTGCCGATTCCCGAAACAGTGAAATCTCTGCCGCCTACGGTAAGACTATCCCCTAACCCCAGTTCATGCTTTTCCGCATAGTGCTGTTCCAGCAGGATTTCGCCCTGCGCCGGTAACTCGCTGCCCTGAGACGGAACGAACAGATCTATGGTCTCTCGTGCCTGGTAAACGCGGAGCGTAGACTGTTCCAGATGAAAATCCAGGGAGAAATCTCTCTGTAATGTCACACCCTTTTGTGTAATCTGGGTGATCTCGCCGTCTGTCAGCGGGACAAATACTCCAAACTGTCCATCCTCCCTATGATGAATCCTGCCACTCTCTTTTGTTCCCTGTATGATCGTCTCTGCAGCTCCCACGATTGCCACTACCATATACATGACCAGTGCCACCAGGAAAAATAATGCCAGATATCGCAGGAGATTTTCCCTGATATCCCGAAGTACCCGTTTACTCAGTATCCTCTGCATTCTACAAATCCTCCAGTTCTGCCGCCGGAATCCGCTTCTCATTCCGGTAATTCTTACTGATCTGTCCGTCCTTGATCATGATGACCTGATGCACCATATTTTTAATGGAATTATTATGCGTAACGATCAGCATGGTGGTACCATACTGTCTGTTAATATCCTCCAACAGCATCAGAATATCTCTGGATGTTTTGGAATCCAAAGCACCCGTTGGCTCATCGCACAACAAAAGGCTGGGGTTTTTGATGAGTGCTCTGGCAATGGCGCAACGCTGCTGCTGACCCCCGGAGAGTTGTGCCGGGAACTTATTCTGATGCTCCGCAAGACCAAGTACCTGCAATAATTCCTCCAGTGCTAAGGGATTCTTTGTCAGGTACTGACAGACCTGTATGTTCTCCTTTACCGTCAGATTCGGCACCAGATTATAAAACTGAAAAATAAATCCCAGTTTATCTCTCCGATAATCAGACAATGCCTTGCTTCCAAGTCCTGCTACTTCCATCCCGTCTACGACAATCGATCCGGAATCTACCGTATCCAAGCCTCCGATACAATTGAGTAACGTGGATTTACCGGAACCACTGGTACCCTGGATGACGCACATCTCACCCTTTTCCACCCCTGCTGTGATTCCCTTCAACACCTGCACATAGCCACCACCTTCTCCGTAGCTTTTCTTCAGATCCTTTACTTCCAGATACATATCCTGCCTCCTCGCTTATTGATAATGATTTCCATTAACATAACACTGTTATGTTAATGGCCTGAAATTGCACCCTTAGAAGTCTTTTTCTCCATCAGGGTGCTCGATATTTCTATGATTCTGTCATCATGCCCATCCATCCCCGGACCAGATACATGGTCAGGGCATCCACATGTTTCAGTGCAACGCTTTCTTCCGTCTCATGCAAAAACAAATGAACAAACGTATCAACCATAATATGTGCCATCCAATGCGTCATATATTCATCAATTCTCGGTTTTTTAGTAGCACAGGTCACTGTATCGCACAGTCTTCTGTACTGCTGCTCCGAGATATCCACGACCTCATCCAGGCAATTCTCAAATCGGGATCCCTGGGACTTTGTCAGGAGCAGTAAAAAGGCATCCCGGTTCGCATACATCTGCCGGATGATCTGCCTGGATGTTTCCAGATCCCTATCATCATCCAGTGCCAGCTGTGCCACCTGTTCTCCGTTACGCATCTCCGTAGCGTAGTGTTCTTCCATGGCTGCATAGAGTTTTTTCAGCGGTTCTTCCACCAGTGCCCCGAAAAGGGCTTCCTTATCCTTAAAAAAGAAATACAAGGCTCCGGTGGTCACGCCCGCTTCCTTACAGATATTCCGCAAGGATGCTTTCATATATCCCTTTTCCAGGAATTCTTTTTTGGCACACTCCAACAGGTGTTGCCTGGTCTCTTTATTCTCATTTTGTTTTTCCTGTCTTCGTGGCATTTTCTGTCTCCGTTTATCTGCATCATTTTCATGACTGTTCAATTATTCACATAACGCTGTTACGTTTGCATTATAAATAAAAACAGGATTGCTGTCAACCCTGTTTTTATTTTCACTATTTTCATTTCATTATTCTCAAATTTTTGTTTTACTTTGTCCTTAACTGTTCGATCTTTTCCTGTAAATCTGCAATTGCTCTCTGACTATTCTTAATGGTCTCGCACTGCTTCTCAAAAGGAGGCTCCGGCATATCACTGTACTGTTCAAAATAGATCTTGCCGATCTCCAGATAATTTTTCTTCATCACTTCCTCGCAGGTGGAAATCTGACTTTTCAGGTTCGCAATAGCTGCCAGTTCTTTTGCTTTATCTGCCGCTGCTTTTCCTTTTTCATTAATGGTATCACCGATCTTCTCTATAATATCCATGTTTTAATCTCCTTTCTCTCATAGAAGGATGCTTGTGACTGTTTTGCACAACGACCCGCTCATCCAAATAGTTTTGAATAGTTATATTGTACCCTCTCCCCGATACCGCGTCAAGCAGAAGCGCTACTTGCGCATTGTAAACAGTCTGTGCTATAATCGCCATGTAATACCATTGGAGGTGACATCATGCAGCCGCTATACACAACTTTAAAAGTCAATAACGAAATTGAATTATGCGAAGTTTCTGATCCCGATTGTAAGCAGCTTATTGAGAGAGCTTTATTGAAAAATCGGATCTCCTATTATATCCGCTGGCCGAAGGCTTCTCTGTTCAACCGCAAAAAGGATTCCTGCGTCATCTGTATCAATGACAATGTCAAGGATGAAGCCGAGGAGATCGTCCGCGGGATTTGTGATGAGTCCGGATATAATGTCCGCTTTATTTTAAAGCGTTCTTCTAATACCTATTTGTAAAAAAATGTAATTATTTTTTGTATATTAATTGACATTTTTCCCTTTGTAGTTCATAATTATATTATTATAAAACAAAGGAGGGGACTTTTATATGGAAAAACGTGTTAATAAGCATGTGTTTGCCTGGGTATTTTGCTTTTTACTTGGTGAGTTAGGTGTTGACAGATTTGTCAGAGGACAGGTTGGTCTTGGAATCCTGAAGCTCATCACCGTTGGAGGCTGTGGTGTATGGAGTCTGGTTGACTGGATCATTGCTCTGACCAAGGCATACGGTGCTGCTTATGCCGGTTCCGAAGAGATTGTATTTGTAGACGGAAAATATACTGCATAATCACATGATTAAAAAAGCTTTTGTCTTTTCAGGCAGAAGCTTTTTTCGTTTGATCATAATCGACGATAAATTTGATATGAAATATAAATCATGAAGAAAAATACAAAACATATATTATTTTTTAGTTTATTTATTCTACTATTCCTGTTATTCCTGTTGCTTGCAGGCTATCAATGTCCACTGCGTTTCTTTTTGGGCATTCCCTGTCCTTTTTGCGGAATGACCAGAGCGTTTTTATGTGTCTTAGAGGGTGACCTTGCAAAGTCCTTTTATTTTCATCCTCTGTGGCCTATCGTATTAGGACTTTTGATTATGTATCCTCTCTGCAAATGCCAGCTTCTTCACTTATCAGACAAATGGATCGATCATGGGGCTTTTGTCATTGGAATTCTGTTCTTGCTCTGTTTTATCATAAGGCATGTAATACATTCCCCCATTGTACAAATTGATTTTACAAAAGGAGTGTTTCATTTCTTTTCATATATGAATATATGAAAAAGGAGCTGTAATACAGCCCCTTTTTCAATCTTCTTATCCAATCGCTTTATCCGTTTGATCAATCAAAATCGAACTTGGTGTAACGCTCATACATAGCGCCATAACGGAATCTTGCCATTTCATTCTTCTGCAGGACATCTTCTTCAGAGCCTCTGTACTGACAGCGCAGGCAGTAGTACTCTTTCTTATCCTTATCGTAGAACATATCCATATCGATATCTCTCATGAAGCAAGAGGGACATCTGTAATTTAATTTGCCTTTTCCAGCTTGAGCCATGTTGCAACGACCTCCTTATCCTTGATCTTGGAATTGTAACCCAGTGTAAGCATCGGGGAGAATGCGTATCCTTCCTTCACGTATCCGACAGCGCCTTCTGCGTTGGTGCTCATGGATACTGCGGTCTCGATCTGAGGGATCACCGCTCTTACTTCGTCAGCATCTGCCTTCTCCATCTCACGGCACTTGTACTCGTAATCCAGAGTCTCTACCTCGTCACCCTTCTTGGTGCTTAAGGTGATACCCAGCATATCCTCGGAATACTCTGTGGTACCGTAGCAGGCTACGATATACTCATTCAGTTCTACTTCAGCGTTCGGATCACTCATCTCCAGGATCTTACGCTCGATCTTGATCGCAGAACTGCCTTCCTCGAAGGAAACGATGGTCTGTAATTTTACGGTCAGATCGTAGAACTCGATGTCTACGGGATCCAGTGTCAGGATTCTGGTGTTACCTTCCTGAGAGAAATGAGCCTTGGTACGGCACAGGCACAGATCCACTTCTTCACCGTTGTGTTTTAACTTGGCACTTCTTACGGTACCTTCTCCTGCATAGTGGGTGAAGTAACCTGCACGGTACTTCTCCTGGATCAGGAAAGGATAGGATGCATCGGTCACATGCTTGGTACCGATACCTACCGGCCACTCCAGCTTAGCAGCGTAAGGACGCAGGTCAACGATCGCACCGCCCTGATCCATATTTACGCAGGCACGCATGAACGGATCACAATACCAGAACAACTGCTTATCGGAGCCATACAGGATATCTCTCCACAGAGCACACTCGGGCTCGGTGTAGGTCTTCTTCTGACGATAGTAATCAGCGAACTCAGCCATGGTCATATCGGTAAGCTTGCCTTCCTTTTTCAGGTCGCCATAGTACTTCATACCGTCTTCATAGCTCTTCTTCAGCAGTTCGTAAGGCTGCTCCCAACGACCCATTTTGTTCAGCCAGCCGGGTCCTACGAACATCATGTTGTATGCGTATCCGTTGTTGTATTTCTCCAGGGAACGATACTGGTCGATCAGGTTGTACAGGTAAGGGTACTCCCATGTCTTGGTGTCATAGATCATACCACGCAGTACGTTCTGGGGATGGGTTCCGAAATTGGAGCCGTTACCGTCATAGCATGCCAGCAGGTCTCTGGACAGATGGGGGATCGCTACGATACCGCTGTCCTCTGCCTCATTGGCTGCTGGTGCATGGGTGTTCTGCTTGGAAGGGATCCAGGGTGCCCAGGGGCCGCCATCCATGAAGGTATACCAGGAGTTGTTGCAGGTATGGTATGCCTTAGGACCTTCTTCCCAACAGGTTGCTACCGCACATTTTACGGTAGGATAGGTTGCTTTGATATAATTGGTCAGATCTGCATCCATGTAGTAAGAACCGGTGGATTCGGGATAGAATCCGAACTTCTCATGGAACTTGCCAAATACATCATCCACGATAGACTTTTTGTCTTCCATGGAGAACATCCAGATACAAAAATCCTTGGTCTTGTACTTCTCACGGAACTCTGTGCAGGGCAGTCCCAATAGAGACAGTGCGATCTCATCGCCGTACTTCTCATGATCTGCCTTAGCCAGTGCTACCGCTTCGTCATTGAACAGGGAAGCGTAGGTCATCTGAATGGTAGTCTTCAAACCATTCTTGTGCGCAGTTTCCTGCTGAAACTTGAAAATATCCAGAGACTCTGTTAACAGTGCTTTTCTGCCCAGATCCTCTTCTTTGCCGTGTCCGGTTACTTTTTCCGCATACTCGGGAACCATCTCCGGACGGTGAATGATATTCACGATAAACTTATCCATCTTTTCCTCCATCTCGCCGTTAGGCATCTTATATTACTTCTGAAAGTCTCTGATCACTTTCAATGCGGGTAGTGCATTTCCATCATAATCGAACAGTGCCTGATTGGCCCATTCGTTTCCCCCGGGACCGGGATCCTGAATATACTTCAGGGACTCCTCGTTGGCCCAGCCACAGCCGGGCACCGGGATCCATGCCGGCTCCCAGTAATAGAAGCCTTTTCCTCTGCCATCCGGAACCTGCGCAATGCGTTCCATGACCTTCTGCATGAATGCAGCCTGTCCTTCCGGTGTCATAGGATACTCTACTGCCTCCGCAAGGTGAGGCTTGGTCGCCATGCCCTTACGCTCTTTTGGTGTGAGCTTCTCTCTGTCCGCATAGTCTTCCATGGTAAATCCCATGGAAACCTCCGCTACGATGACATCCTTCTGATATCTCTGTGAGAGATCATTCATATTATTGGTCAGGTCATCAATGGTTCCGTGCCAGAAGGGATAATAGGACAGTCCGATGACATCGAAGTCCTCTCCTCTCTGTACATAGGCATCAAACCATTCTCTGCAGCGGGCATTGTTACCGCCACAGTCCAGATGAAGCATCACTCTGCTGTCCGGGGATACTTCTCTCACCGCACGGATGCCCGCGCTGATGAATCTTGCAATATTGTCAACGTTGTCCCATTTTCCATAGGGCCACATCAGACCATTGGTGATCTCATTTCCCACCTGTACCATCTCCGGAAGCAGATCGAGACGCTTTAACTTCAAAAGCACATCCTTTGTGTAATCATACACATGCTTCTCCAGTGTATCCGCATCGGCATACGCCCACTCCTTGGGAGGGAACTGTTTGCCGGGATCTGCCCAGAAATCACTGTAATGCAGATCCAGCAGATAGCTGTAGCCCAGCTTTTTACCGGCCGAAGCCAGTGCCACCAGCTTGGTGAAATCACTGGTACCGGCACTGTAAGGCTTGCCGTCCTCACTGTAAGGATCATTCCAGAGACGGATGCGCAGAGAGTTGGCACCGTATTTTTTCAGGATCTCCAGTGCGTCCCCCTCTTTGCCTTCGTCATAAAAGCTTGCACCGAGAGCTGTCTCCTCCGGCAGACTCGATACATCCATACCTTTGATAAATTTATCCATAAATTTAACTCTTTGTCTCCATGTCATACGTTTATCCTAAAGAATCCATTCCATGGATTCTCCCAGATTAAACCGCCGAAGCAGTTTAACCCTTCACGGCACCACCGGTAATACCTTCCACATAGAACTTCTGCATGATGACGAACAATACAGAGATGGGAATGGATACCAGCACACCGCCTGCACAGAACTGACCAAAGTAAGTGTTGATCAGACTCTTATCCAGCATATTGTACAGACCAATAGCAACGGTCCACTGCGAAGAAATACCGGAATTTAACAACAGCTTTGCATATACAAAATCCATCCAGGGGGACAGGAAGGAGCTGATAACGGTATACACAATGATGGGACGGCTCATGGGGATAACAACCTTCCAGAAGATCGTAGCCTCACTGGCTCCATCCAGATAAGCGGCCTCGCGCAGGGAGTTCGGAATCGTATCGAAGAAGCCCTTTGCAATCAGGTAACCCAGACCGGAACCGGCAGAATATACCAGGATCAGTCCGAGGTGCGTGTTGGTCAGGTTCAGGGTCTTCAGGATAAAATATACTGCGATCATGGACAATACACCGGGAAACAGATTCACGATAACTGCAGCGTTCATCAGCGGCTTACGTGCCGGGAAACGCATGCAGGAGGTCGCATAGGCCACCATCAGTACAAAAGCAGTGGAGATCACACATACCACACATGCAATGATGAAGGTGTTCTTGAACCAGTTCGGGAACTGTGCCACACTGTCTGCGGAAAACAACAGGTTCTTATAATTGACCAGGCTCCATTCCTTCGGGAAAAAGGTGCTGGTGTTCATGCCGGTGTATGCACTGAAGGAGGTGACCACCAGCCATACGATGGGCACCAGCCAGACAAATGCCAAAAACGCCAGTAACAGGTTATGTAATAAAGTCTTAATAAATCTCTTCATTAACGGAACGCCTCCTCTCTGTCACCCTTCAGGAATCTGCTGAAGGCAATGAGGGTAAATACCGCACAAAGGATAAACACGATAATACCGATGGTGGATGCCATCTTGTAGTTGTAATAACTCTGTGTTAGGTTGAACAGCCATGTGATCAGCAGGTCCACTTCCTTCGCCTGGGAGTTCGCCATGGCCTGATTGGTGGTGGTATATACACCCTGGGTCAACAGATAGATTACGTTAAAGTTATTAATATTCTTGACAAAATCCGTTACCAGAGAAGGTCCGGTGACGAACAGCATATACGGCATGGTGATATGAATAAAGCTCTGCATTGGAGTAGCTCCGTCAATCTTCGCACTCTCCAGCTGGTCAGAAGGAATATTCATTAACACACCGGTAGCGATCAGCATCTGGTAAGGAACACCGATCCAGATATTGATCAGGATGATCATTACATGTGCCCATCCGGGAGCGGACAAAAACGGAATATAACTGGTGCTGATTGCGCCGATATCTCTCAGCCACTGGGTAATTCCCGTATTGGCACAGATCGTGTTCATGATACCGTTGTTAGCGAAGAAGTTACGTACCAGAAGCAGGGAAACGAACTGGGGAACTGCGATAGTTACAATGAACAGAGTTCTCCACAGCTTCGGCAGCTTCGTTCTCTTATTATTGATCAGCAAGGACAACAGGATACCACCCAGGTAAGTGGTAAAGGTTGCGAACAGTGCCCATACCAGTGTCCAGATCAAAATCTTACGGAAGGCATAACCGAAAGTAATGGTCATTCCACCGTTGGAGAACAGATTCTTGAAGTTGGTAAATCCCACCCATGTAAACAATGCGGAGGGAGGCATATGTCCCTGATCATAGTTCGTAAACGCAACAGCGATCAGAATCAGCAGAGGAATGATCGTGAAAATAACGACACCCATGACAGGAAGTGCCAGCAGTGTGATATAGAATTTGTCATTCTTGAACTGCTGCAAGTCTTCTACAAACGTATTGATATGTTCTCCTGCCTGTGCTTTTTTCTGAAGCCGGTAAACAGTCACTTCATTCTTAAGCCAGATCACCAGGAACGTGAACCAGATAACAAATGAAACTACGGAGAATAACAGGATCATAAACGAGTTGTCATAATCGTTGAATTCATTCTGCATGGTTACAATATTGAAAACCGTCTCCTGCTGAACAGTTCCCAAAGTTCCAAAATCACGTACATACTCTGTGGCAAAGCCAAAAGTAAATACAATGACTGCCACTTCGAGCAGAGTCATTAAAATACCTTTGATAATTTGTTTTCTGCGGATATATCCTGCTCCCATCCAGACCAGGGATAATTTTACGAACAGATCTCCTTTTACGACTGCTTCACCGAACTCCTTGAAGAATCCGCCGATTCCGCTCTTTTTCTTCTTCATTCTCTGCCCTCTCCTTTCTTCATATTAATATAAATTTTTAGTAACTGTTCCGAACACCTTCCCGCGTTCATCTGACCAGTTACATAATCCGGCAGGCAGGAGTCGAACCCGCTTACCGGAAACGTTTCCTGTAAAAAAGGCATCCATCCACTACGTATTATTGTTCATAGCTTCAGGACGCCTTTCTATTCTCTGTATTCGTTCTGCACCAGAACGTTTTCATCATTCATTTTTAACAGAACCGGAACAGATCATCTTCCCAAACTTATTCAGCGGGTACGGAAACACCTTCTACCAGCTCATCCAGTGCTGCCTGGATACCTGCTTCATCATCAGCCTTCAGCTGACCCTGAGCTACTTTCTCACCGAAGGTAGCGGCAGGATCCCAGTACTTGCCACCGACGATCTGAACTACACCATAAGCGGACTGCTCAGACAGAGCTGCAATAGCGGTATTGGAAGAAACCTCCTCGGAACCAGCAACGTTGATATTGGAAGGTCCGATCTCTCTCTCTGCGAAACGTACTGCCTGGTTGTCTTCGTTGGTGATCCAGTCAGCCAGCAGAGTTGCCCAGCCTGCATTTGCAGAATACTTGTTAACACCTACCATCTTGAAGCCTGCTACGGAACCCTGCTGGATCTGCTTGTCACCACAGGTATAAGTAGGAAGCTTGGTAGCTGCGTAGCCATCACCAAAAGCGGTCTGAGCTGCGGTTGCATCCCAGGTACCGGAAACTACTGCACACAAGTCACCGGAAGCGATCTGGTTAGAAACGTCACCATCAGCGATCGGAAGGAATGCGCTGTTGCCGGCAATACCGAGCATAGCCTGTACTACCTGTACACCGGTAACGCCATCAGCGCTGGTACCGTTCCAGTCCATAGCAGTGCTGCCGTCGTCATTCAGTGCGGTAGTGAAGCCTGCACCATAGAAGAAAGAAGCGTTATACCAACCGGAAGCAAGAGTCATACCAACCTTCTTGCCAGCCTTATCAGCTGCTGCAAGTAAGGTATCCCAGCTCTGTGCATCTTCGGGAGTTACTAAAGTGGAATTGTAATATAAGAAGTAACCGTTATCAGCACTCATAGGGAATGCATACAGTGTGCCGTCCTTGGTTGCTGCGTCTACAGAACCGGGAGCATTTGCACTCTTAACATCAGCTACGCTCTTGCCTGCGTAAGCTTCCAGAGCTGCATCCATCTCATCGACAGACTGCAGAGCGCCTGCATTTACCAGGTCGATCAGCTGATCAGATGCGAAAGCATACACATCAGCAGCAGCCTCAATATCGGCTAAAACAGTATCCTTAGCTGTGGATTCGGACTCGGTACCAAGCTGGATATCGAAGTTTGCATAATCTGCATAATGCTCCTTGAAGGAATCGATCATGCCCTGTAACATGGTCTGATCTTCCTCAGCACCCCAGATTCTCAGGGAAACGTCCTGCTTCTCAGCGGGAGCGGTCTGTGTAGCCTCGGTAGAAGCTACGGTGGTAGCAGCGGCATCAGTGCTGGTGCTGGTGTTGGAAGCATCAGAGTTTCCACAAGCTACCAGAGAGAATGCCATAGTCATTGACATTGCTAAAGCGACTAACTTTTTCATTTTGTTATCCTCCTGTTTTGTTTTGCAAGTTTGTGCGTATTGCGCAACCGCTTGTCTACGATAATAGTTTAGCAACATTTCCTTATGTTGTCAATTTATAATAATGACTGATATTGTAGTCAAAAATTGTGCATTTTGCACAACTACCTTCTGGAACCCTTGATTTTACTGGGTTTTTAGCACATCCTATTTTTTGAAAAAAATGCTTTTATTATGATTTTTTTGAGTAAAATTGAGGAAAACGTTTTTCCAAATTATGATTTTCACACTCTCATTTAGCCTTTTGTAGACTCCTTCAGGATGATCTCATAGTCCAAAAGTGTTTTGTCAGGTACTGTTTTGCCATGGATCATATCCAACAACACCTGGCAGGATCTTCTGCCCAACTCTGTGATATTGAATTTCAAAGATGTGATCGTAATAGGATAATTTTCCAGAATGCGGCTGTAATGGCAGGATGCCACTTTCATCTGATCCGGGATTCTCACACCCATGCGGGCAAGCTTTCTGACCACTTCATCACAGATGTAATCATCCTGGCACAGAATGCACTCCACACCACTGTTTTTCAGCTCTTCCACCGCTTTTTCCACCATGGCCCTGCTGCTTAGATCCGTGTAGACCAGGTCCTGGTTCAGCTTCCGTTTTCCCTTGCGGTAGGCTTCC
>ERZ1034952.1552-NODE-1552-length-18425-cov-7.714045_pt1 | contig 18425 bp, 13 predicted proteins | sample MGYA00520625_ERZ1034952 | MGnify/ENA primary metagenome ERZ1034952 (study PRJEB33766, sample SAMN09781773) | gut metagenome | biome: gut microbiome | host: Homo sapiens | place: Madagascar | study: EMG produced TPA metagenomics assembly of the PRJNA485056 data... | reverse complement strand
CACAGAGAAAAACAATACTTTTTGCAAAAGGAGACTATGATTATGGCAAATACAAACCCGATCGTAACCATTACCATGGAAAATGGTGATGTGATGAAAGCAGAGCTTTATCCGGAAATCGCACCGAATACCGTAAACAATTTTATCAGTCTTGTAAAAAAAGGATTTTATGATGGTCTGATCTTCCATCGTGTCATCAACGGCTTTATGATCCAGGGCGGATGTCCGGACGGAACCGGAATGGGCGGTCCTGGCTACAGCATCAAAGGCGAATTTGCACAGAACGGTGTTGCAAATGATCTCGCACACACTCCTGGTGTTCTTTCCATGGCAAGAGCCATGCATCCAAATTCAGGTGGAAGCCAGTTCTTTATCATGCACAAAGCAGCTCCACACCTTGACGGAAGCTATGCTGCATTCGGTAAAGTAATCGAAGGAATGGATGTTGTAAACAAAATCGCAGAGACAGAAACTGATTTCCGTGACAGACCGCTTGATGATCAGCAGATCAAATCCATGACTGTTGATACATTCGGCGTAGATTATCCGGAACCGGAGAAATGCTGATTTAATTTCGGTGCATAACCGAAAGATTACATCATGTTTTTTCACACAAACAAAAAAAACACCGCAGAAACCATGATTCGTTTCATGATTTCTGCGGCGCTTCTTATGTTTTAATCAATGATCAAACGTCTGAACTTCTCCGTCAATCACCGAATAGTAGCATTCCCCATCCTGCTCAAGCCGTGCGCGTCCATTCGTTCCTTCTGTGATTGCTTTCTCGACACTCCCGCTTTCCTGTACAGGAACCAGCAGTTTCAAAACAACCCGGTCAGTGTATTCACTGTCCAGCACAGGCAGGGACCGTTCTCCTGCGATATACTGAATCTTGCCGATCCCGGTATAATCCGTCGTAACCTGCAGTATAATTCCCTTTTGCTTTAATATGACAGTACTTGCAGCCAGACCTTCCTGTACAGCCTTTGAATAGGCACGCACAAGACCGCCCGTACCAAGAAGCACCCCGCCAAAATATCTGGTTACTACAACAGCTACATTGTAGATATCTTCTCCCAGAATCACATCCAACATCGGACGTCCGGCAGTTCCGGACGGCTCCCCGTCATCACTGCATCTTGTGAATTCCCTGTTCGCTCCGACGGAATATACGTAGCAGTTATGTCTGGCATCCCAGTATTTCTTTTTCATTTCTTCCAGAAATGCCAACGCATCTTCTTCTGTTTCAACGGGGCGGACCGTTGCAATAAATCGAGATTTTTTTTCGGTTATTTCTCCAATGCCGCCCTCATATATGGTTTTGTATTCTGTAAGTTTATTCTTCTGTGTTTCCACCGTCATCTCCTCCGCCGGTATCACCGCCACCGTCGTCGCCTCCGGTATTGTCTCCTTCTCCGGCATTGTCTCCTCCGGTATTATCTCCTCCGGTATTATCTCCTCCGGTGTTATCTCCTCCGGTGTTATCTCCTCCGGTGTTGTCTCCTCCGGTGTTGTCTCCTCCGGTGTTGTCTCCTCCGGTGTTGTCTCCATTGTTATTGCTGTTATTATCTGGATCCGGAGTCGGTGATACATTGGTCTCTTCATCAGTCGTATACTCTTCCCCCGTATCGTCCGATTCGTAGAAATGCTGATCGCAATAATCTGTCGGCACATCACCAATATCAAAGTATTCTGTGATTACCGGGCAGCCAGCTCTTGGAAGCAGTCCCGTTTCTTCACAAATACTGATTTTCTCTACACTTGCCGGCATATCAAAGTCTTTATCCGGAAGGCCCTCATGAATACGGGTCATTACCTTTTTCCAGAGGTTCTTGTGGAAATTTCTCGCGTCTTCCGGAAGTTTCTCATTATTATCAAATCCGGACCATACCGCACAAGTATAATATGGAGTATATCCCACAAACCAGAGGTCATTGTATGCATCTGTTGTACCTGTCTTACCGGCAACTGTCATATTATCCAGCTGGCAGGCAGTACCTGTACCTTTATTTACAACATCTTCCATCGCACTGGTCAGAAGCCATGCCGTGCTTTCCTTAATAACAGATCTTCCTGCTGAATTTTTTTCAATCAGGACATTTCCGTTATGATCCAGAATCTTGGTATAGTAAATCGGCTCAATATAATTGCCATTATTTGCAATTGCCGCATATGCTGCACAAAGTTCTACATTCGTAACACCATGAGTAAGGCCTCCCAGTGCCATCGGAAGGTTGGCATCTGTCCAGACAGTTCCGTCAGCATCTCTATCTGCTTCAGTACCATGTGCCAGTGTTGTAAATCCAAAATTGTCAAGGTACTGCAGTCCTAGTTCCGGAGTAACTTCTTCCAGACACTTAACTGCAACAACGTTGATGGAATTCTGGATGGCCTGGCGTATTGTTGTCGTTCCGCCATAACTTTTGGAAGCATTATTTACCGGTGATCCATCCGGATAATTGTATGGTTCATCTTCGAATGTCGTTGCCAGCGTCATTCCTTTCTCGTTGAGAGCCGGTGCATACGTAGACAGAACCTTAAATGTTGAACCCGGCTGTCTTGTCGTATCTGTCGCACGGTTCAGTGTCAGACTCGCTGTCTTCTCTCCACGTCCGCCGATGATAGCTTTTACATAACCTGTATGCTGATCAATGACACTCATAGAGGACTGTGGCTGTGGTGCAAAACTTACACGTTCCGCGACAACCGTTCCCCCATCAGCAAGAACAGCTTCTTTGTATCGGTCAACATAGCTCTGTCCTTCTTCCTGAGAATCAAACAGAAGGTCAAATTCCGGATCTTCGTTCTGGAAATACAGACGAAGCATTTCTTTGCTGTAGTTTATCTCTTCTCCGTCAGGATTCTGGACAGTGAGCGCATAATCCAGCGCGTACTGCACGTAATCCGGATAATTTGACGGATCTGCATACTCTTCATCCAGAATCTTCTGAATAGAAGCATCCTGTGTCGTATAAATACTCAGACCGCCACTGTAAACAAGGTTCTGTGCCTGCGTACGGGTATAGCCTTTAATATTCATCAGATCATTAATCACCTGATCAATCAGTTCATCTTCAAAATAGGAATATACGGTATTATCCGTCTCTTCATTCAGTACCTGCGCTGCCTGAATTTCTGAATAGACATCATCATTGATTACCTGATCATATTGTTCCTGTGTAATATATCCCTGATCGATCATATGATCCAGGACTTCTTTACGTCTCTTTGCATTTGCTTCCGGATGCTCAATCGGATTGTACTGCGTCGGGTTCTGTGTGATACCCGCCAGTGTCGTGCATTCTGACAGATTAAGATTCCATACATCCTTATTAAAGTATTTGCGGGCGGCTGCCTGCACACCATATGTTCCGGCTCCGAGGTTGATCGTATTAAGATAATTTTCAAGAATGACATTTTTGTTGTTAATCTTTTTCTCGATTTCAACAGCCAGATACTGTTCCTGAATCTTACGTGTAAAACGCTCAAGCCATGTAGACTCCTGCGTCCAGTTTGTAAATACATTATTCTTCAAAAGCTGCTGTGTAATCGTACTTGCACCTTCTGAAAGATTTCCAGAGGAAAGGTTCTTTACAAAAGCACGGAGAATACCTCTTACGTCGATACCATTATGCTCATAAAAACGCTCATCCTCGATTGCAACAACTGCATGCTGAAGATCCACCGGAATCTGATCAATAGAGACAGGCAGACGGTTCGAACTCGGCGCCGTCAGCTTACGAAGCTGATTGCCATCTCCATCATATAAAAATGTCGCATAACCCAGTGGCGAAATATCAATATCGTTTACGTCAGGAGCATTATCTATGATTCCCCGAAAAGCTCCAATTCCGGTACAGCCAATCACCACGCAGATCGTGATCAACACCACAAAAAGTACTCTGATCAGCGATACATGGGCTCTTTTACCCATCATGGCAGTACGGGAAATCAGCGAATTTCGCTTTTTTGAGACTGATTTTTTTCCGTAATTCATGGTTTTCCTCCTTTATAGTCCGTTTTATTATAGCAAATAAGAAATCGTAAATAAAGCCCCAATTAAAAACTTCACATTTGTAAAACATATTCCTTAAAATATTATACTCTTTTATATCCAAAAGTCTGTAATTCACATTAAAAGAGGGGTTCCAAATTCTGGAATCCCTCTCTGTAAAAATCTCCTGACTCTTAATGTTTGCTTTTCTTTTAAAGAACCATCTTTGCCGCACCATAAATTCCGGCATCATTTCCAAGCGTCGCAAGCTTAATAGGGGTCTCCTTGCAGGATGGAAATGCATGTCTTATGTAATGTTTCTGAATGCAGTCAATCAGCGGCTGTCCGGCTTTTGACACTCCTCCACCGATTACGATTGCTTCCGGATCAACAACTGCCGCAAATCCCGCGATAGCGCTTCCGAGCAAACCTCCTACACATTCCATAATACGTCCTGCAAGTGCATCTCCTGCCTTAAACGCATCGAGAACATCTTTTGCTGTAATATTCTGAAGACCTCTCAGAGTACTGTCTTCCTCAGATGCCGCCAGCATTCTTCCTGCCACACGGACGATTCCTGTTGCAGATGCATACTGCTCCAGGCAGCCTTTATTTCCACAGTTACATGCTTCTTTTTCATCCTGTACCACTGTAACATGACCGATTTCTCCGCCTGCACCATGCGCTCCGGCTACGATTTTTCCGTCTATGATGATGCCGCCGCCGACACCTGTTCCAAGTGTTACAAGAATCACATTCTGCGCTCCGGCCGCTGCACCTTTCCATGCCTCACCAAGTGCGGCTACGTTTGCATCATTTCCTGCCTTTGCTTTCAGTCCTGTAAGGTCATGAAGGATCTGCGCAACCGGAGTAAATCCCCAGTAAAGATTCACTGCACATGCAGCCTCGCCTTTTGAATTGATCGGTCCCGGGATGCCGATTCCCACACCTTCTACATCTGCTTTATCGATTTTCTTTTCTTCGAGTTTGAGATTGATTGCATTTGCAACATCCGGAAGAATGTTCTCTCCTTTATTCTCTGTTCTTGTAGGAATTTCCCATTTGTCTACCAGAGTACCGTCTGTCTGGAAAAGACCACATTTTACAGTTGTACCTCCCACATCAATTCCGAAGCAATATGAACCCATTTTTCTTCCACCTTTCCCTGTTGTTTGTTATTTCAAAGCAGATTTCTGCTTTATCAGCTTTCACGTTTTTTTGCAATATTTGCCTGTACACGCTTGTACAGCTCTTCTGCCGCATTGTATCCCATCTTCTTCTGTCTGTGATTGACAGCAGCAGACTCTACGATAACAGCAAGGTTACGTCCCGGTCTGATCGGAAGGGAATGGCAGACGATTTTGTTTCCAAGATATTCTGTATATTCTTCATGCAGACCAAGGCGGTCATATTCTTTGTCACGATCCCACTCTTCCAGCTTGATAACAAGGTCAACAGACTGTGTATCCTTAACACTCTCTACACCAAACAATGTCTTGACATCAATGATACCGATACCACGAAGTTCAATAAAATGACGTGTGATATCCGGCGCTGATCCGACCAGAGTGACGTCACTGACTTTACGAAGTTCTACGACATCATCACTGACAAGACGATGGCCACGCTTGATCAGTTCCAGAGCGGCCTCACTCTTACCGATTCCGCTCTCGCCGGTGATCAGGATTCCCTCACCATAAACATCAACAAGTACACCATGGATGGAAATGCACGGTGCAAGCTGTACACCAAGCCAGCGAATGATCTCCGCCATAAGACTGGAAGTTGTCCTCTCTGTTACAAATGTCGGTACATTGTATTTGATTGCCATATCGATCATATCCTGCGATGGCTTTGTCATGGTGCTGAAAATAACACATGGAATCTTACTTGAAATAAAACGCTCATATTTCATCATACGTTTCTCATCACTGAGCTGCATCAGATACGTATATTCCACATATCCAATGATCTGAACACGCTCGTTTGCAAAATGTTCCAGATATCCGGTAAGCTGCAATGCCGGTCGGTTAATCTCTGCCGTCATGATTCTCATATCAGACAGATCAATCTCAGGAGTCAGGTTCGTAAGATTCAGTTCCTGTACCATCTTTGTCATTAATACACCTTTCATAATGTCTTCTCCTTTAATGTTTATTTATTCGGGTGAAAAAATTCATACACCTGTTTTGCGCTTCCCATATTCATGGATTCAGTTTCTGCAAGTTCTTCAACAGATGCCTCACGTATTCCCTCGATGGAACGGTAACGGCGCATTAGAGCTTTCCTTCTGCGCTCACCGATTCCCGGAATGTCATCCAGTATCGAATGCACCTGTTCTTTGCTTCGCAGCGACCGGTGATATTCTATCGCGAAACGATGGGCTTCATCCTGAATCCTGGTTATCAGCCGAAATCCTTCGCTGTTTGTATCAACAGGTATCTCTATATTATTAAAGTATAATCCTCTTGTGCGGTGGTAGTCATCTTTTACCATACCACAGACAGGAATCTGTATTCCCAGTTTATTAAGAACGCCAAGGGCAATATTTACCTGCCCCCGGCCACCATCCATTAACAGCAGATCCGGCATCTTCGCAAAGCTGTCAAATTCGCCATTACTCTCATGCGTAAAGCGTCTGGTCAGTACTTCCTCCATACTGGCATAATCATTCGGACCCTGCACAGATTTAATACGGAATTTACGATAGTCACTTTTTTTCGGCTTGCCTTTCTCATAAACAACCATCGATCCTACCGACTCAAAACCGCTGATGTTGGAGATATCAAATGCCTCCATACGATCAAGATTTTTCATACCGAGCCAGTCTTCTACTTCATGCACGGCGCCGATCGTACGGCCTTCTTCTCTCCGTATTCGTTCACGGTCTTTCTCAAGTACCATGTGGGCATTTTCCCATGCAAGCTCTACAAGCTTTTCTTTTGTGCCTTTTTTCGGTACTACGATGTGAACCTTCTGCTTTCTTCTGGAAGTCAGCCATTCTTCGATTACTTCTGTATCTTCGATTTCTGTCTGCAGTGTGATTTCTCCCGGGATAAACGGAGTACCTGCATAAAACTGTTTTACAAAACTGGACAATACCTGTGAGCGAGTGTCTCCTCTGGCAACACGCAGATAAAAATGATCTCTTCCAATCAGCTTGCCGTCGCGCATAAAAAACACCTGAACGACAGCATCCTGTTCACGGAGATCCAGACTTTCATCCATATCACAGGCAATGATATCTCTGTCTTCTTCCCCATAGGAAGTGATCTTCTGCCGTTCACCGATCTTCTGAATGCTGCGTATCAGATCACGTGCTTCAGCCGCATCTTCAAACCGCATCTCATCCGATGCTTTCTGCATCTTCTCAGTAAGCTGCGCGATTGTTTCCTGAAAATCACCATTCAAAAAAGCCAGCACTTTCTGGATATTTTCTTTGTAAACACGCTGGTCTGCATGCCCGGTACATGGTCCCATGCACTGTTTCATATGATAATACAGGCACGGCCGGTCTTTGCCACAGTCTCTCGGAAGATTGCGGTTGCAGGAGCGTACCTGATAAAGCTTTCGAACCAGCTCTATGACATCTTTGACAGCCCCGCCACTGGTATAAGGACCAAAATATCGATTCTTATCCTTCTTCATCCGTCTGGCAAACAACACTCTCGGGTAAGCCTCCTGTACCGTCACCTTGATAAAAGGATAACTTTTGTCATCCTTCAGCATGGTATTGTACTTCGGACGGTGTTCCTTGATCAGGTTGCTTTCCAGAACAAGTGCTTCCAGTTCGGAATCAGTAATGATGTATTCAAATCTGGCTATGTGAGTAACCATCTGCTCAATCTTCGCACCTTTGTTGCGGCTGCTCTGAAAATACTGCCGCACACGGTTTTTCAGGCTGATTGCCTTGCCCACATAGATGATCTCATCCCGCTCATCGTGCATCAGATAAACACCCGGGTTCGCGGGAAGCTTCTTTAACTCTTCTTCAATCTGGAACATACTACTCCTCAGAGTCAGATACGTGATTGTCTGTTTCGTCAGTAACTACATCATCCGATATAGTTGCATCACCGGTATTCAATGTTTCCTCCTGCACTCCTGTAACTTCCGGATCCCGGACAGCTTCTATATTCTCTGTCTTCATCTCAGTTTTTTCTTCAGACTTCTCTTCTGTCTTTACTTCTTCATCCGGAAGTTCATCCAGTTTCTCCGGAATCTCAATTCCCTTCTCGACTGCGCGGAAGATCTTCATAAATTCTTTACCTGTGATTGTCTCTCTGCTGATCAGATAACCGGCAATCTTGTCCAGTGCCTCCCTGTGTTCGTTGAGAAGTCTCTTTGCTTCCTCATAAGAATAATGAAGGAGCTGCATAACTTCATGGTCAATCTCAGTTGCTGTATCATCACCACAGTTGAGCACTGCTCTTCCTGACAGATACTGATTTTCCTGAGTTGCCAGTCCCATCAGACCAAATTTCTGAGACATACCATACTGTGTGATCATTGCACGTGCTACCTTTGTAGCCTGCTCGATATCATTTGCCGCACCGGTAGTTACCGTATCGAATACAATTTCCTCTGCTGCACGACCGCCCAGATAACCGACAAGCATTGCTTCAAGCTCTTTCTGAGTGTTAAGGTATTTTTCTTCTTCCGGTACCTGCATAACATAGCCGAGAGCTCCCATCGTTCTCGGAACGATAGTGATCTTCTGTACCGGCTCGGCATCTTTCTGCAGCGCATTGACAAGTGCATGTCCGACTTCATGATAGGAAACAATTCTTCTCTCCTGCGGACTTAAGATACGGTCTTTCTTTTCTTTACCGACAAGAACAACCTCAACAGATTCCTGAAGATCTTTCTGCGAAACGGCTCTTCTGCCGTTTTTAACTGCAAGAATTGCGGCTTCATTGATCATATTGGCAAGATCGGAACCGACTGCTCCGGAAGTTGCAAGCGCAATTGCTTCCAGATCAACCGTTTCATCCAGCATGACATCTTTGGCATGTACTTTGAGAATCTCGACACGCCCTTTGAGATCCGGACGATCTACGATGATACGTCTGTCAAATCTTCCCGGACGCAGAAGTGCCGGGTCCAGGACTTCCGGACGGTTGGTTGCCGCAAGGATTAAAAGACCCTTGGACGTGTCAAATCCATCCATCTCTGCAAGAAGCTGGTTCAGTGTCTGTTCACGCTCATCATTGCCGCCGCCATATCTGGAATCACGGCTCTTACCGATGGCATCGATCTCATCAATAAACACGATACACGGTGCATTTTTCTTTGCTTCCTCAAAGAGATCTCTCACTCGTGAAGCACCAACACCGACAAACATTTCTACAAATTCAGAACCTGACAGGGAAAAGAACGGTACGTTCGCCTCACCTGCCACTGCTTTTGCAAGAAGAGTCTTACCTGTTCCAGGTGGACCTACAAGAAGGGCACCCTTCGGAAGCTTCGCACCGATTGCCGTATATTTACCCGGATTATGCAGGAAATCCACAACTTCCTGCAGCGATTCCTTTGCTTCTTCCTGCCCGGCAACATTCTTAAATGTCACTCCGGTCTCTTTTTGAATGTATGCTTTTGCACGGCTCTTGCCGACACCCATGATTCCGCTGCCGCCTTTGTTCATGCGCCGCATGAGGAACATCAGCATAAAGAACAAGACTACTGTCGGAAGCAGTACACTGATCATTGTCGAAACAAACTCACCCATCGCGTCTGGCTGTTCATAATGAAAAACGATTCCTGTCCCTTCCAGACGTTTCGTCAGAGCATCGACATCCTCCATCTGATTTACTTTATAGCTTGCATTCTGATAATATGATTTCTGGATCTTCGGTACGACGGTCAGTACTCCTGACTGAAGCGTAACCTCCTTTACCTGATCCTTATCTACCATCTCAATAAATTTATCATACGTGATTTCACTGGACGAATCGCTCATCATATCTGTCACAAAACTTAAGCATACCAGCGAAATCAACAGACAAATCAAAAAAGCCAGGATTGACTGGCGGTTTTTATTCGGTCCCTGATTTCCGGGATTGTTTCGATTCGGACGGTTTCCATCCGGCCGGTTATCCATGTGATTGTTCATTCTTGTCCTCCTCTTATTATCCTCTATATTATAAAGAGATTTCCTGTATAAATCAACTGGAAAACTGTGAATGTTTGTAGCATGTTACTTGCCTGTAAACCGCAACTGTAGTATACTATCAACGTGATGGCCGGAAAATTATATTCCGGCTAAATGTGATGGGAAAGGAAAACGATAAATGAAAACAGGATTTGACAACCAAAAGTATCTGAAGATGCAGTCTGAGCATATTCGCGACCGCATCAGCAAATTTGACAACAAATTGTATCTTGAATTCGGCGGAAAGCTTTTTGACGATTACCACGCTTCCCGTGTTCTTCCGGGATTTGAACCGGACAGCAAGCTCCGTATGCTTATGCAGCTCAGTGATCAGGCTGAAATCGTCATTGTTATCAGTGCTGCAGACATCGACAAAAACAAAATGCGCGGTGACCTGGGCATCACTTATGACGAAGATGTTCTCCGTCTTATTGATGAGTTTACCGGACGCGGTCTTTATGTAGGAAGCGTGTGTATCACAAGATACGCAGGTCAGGAAAGTGCTGACCTTTTCAAAAAGCGTCTCGAAAAACTCGGTAAAAAAGTATACTTCCACTACAGTATTCCCGGATATCCAAGCAATATCCCACTTATCGTAAGTGATGAAGGATACGGCAAAAACGAATACATCGAAACAACAAGACCACTCGTTATCATCACCGCTCCGGGACCGGGAAGCGGAAAAATGGCGACCTGCCTCTCACAGCTCTATCATGAATACAAACGTGGTGTTGCTGCCGGCTATGCCAAATTCGAAACTTTCCCTATCTGGAATATCCCGCTGAAGCATCCAGTCAATCTGGCATATGAAGCCGCTACCGCAGACTTAAATGACGTCAATATGATCGATCCGTTCCATCTGGAAGCTTATGGTGAAACAACCGTAAACTACAACCGTGATGTAGAAATCTTCCCTGTTCTTCAGGCAATGTTCGAAAAGATCATGGGCGAATGCCCGTACAAATCTCCTACAGATATGGGTGTCAATATGGCAGGAAACTGCATTGTTGATGATGAAGCATGCTGCGAGGCATCCCGCCAGGAGATCATCCGCCGTTATTATAAGAGCTGTGCCGCACTTCTTACCGGCACAGGCAAAGAAGATGAAGTCCGCAAAATCGAGCTTCTTCTGAAACAGGCACACGCTTCTCTCGAAGACCGCAAAGTCGTACCTGCAAGCCTTCAGAAAGAACAGGAAACAGAAGCTCCTGCTGCTGCTCTTGAGCTTCCGGACGGACGTATCATTTATGGTAAAACATCAGATCTGCTCGGTGCCTCTTCCGCACTTCTTCTGAACGCGCTGAAAGAGCTTGCAGGAATCGATCATGAACATCATGTGATCTCCCCTGAAGCAATCCGCCCGATTCAGGAGTTAAAGACCGAATACCTCGGAAGTAAAAACCCGCGTCTGCATACCGATGAAACCCTGATTGCACTTTCTGTCAGCGCAGCCAGCAATCCGGAAGCAAAACAGGCGCTTAAACAGCTTCATGCACTGAAAGGCTGCCAGGCACATACTTCTGTTATGCTCTCTTCCGTAGACATCTGGGAGTTCCGCAAACTCGGCATTGAACTGACCTGTGAGCCAAAATTCGAAAAAGAAAAGAAATACCACTAAACATCAAATCTTATTTTCAGAAGTCTGAAACACGCACCGCCGTGCGCATATATGCAAAATCCCGATGGACTTATATCCATCGGGATTTTCATGTATTCTTATATAATTATTGGTGACACAACTGCCATTACGTTAGTCTTCGTAACCGTTCGGGTTCTTCTGCTGGAAATTCCAGGAATCCGCACACATGTCTTTGATGTCATATTCAGCTTCCCAGCCAAGTTCTTTTTTTGCTTTTGTCGCATCAGAGTAGCAGGTAGCTACATCGCCTGCACGGCGTGGTTTGATAGAATAAGGAATCTTTACGCCTGTAGCTGCTTCAAAATTTTTAACAATATCCAATACGCTGTACCCTTTACCTGTACCGAGATTGTAAATACTTAAGCCTGAATTGTCTTCCAGTTTCTTAACTGCTTTTACATGGCCTTTTGCAAGATCCACAACATGGATATAATCTCTGACACCTGTTCCGTCCGGTGTGTCATAGTCATTTCCGAATACGCCAAGTTCTTTCAGTTTGCCAACTGCTACCTGTGTAATGTATGGCATCAGGTTGTTCGGGATACCGTTCGGATTTTCACCGATCAGGCCACTCTTATGAGCACCGATCGGGTTGAAGTAACGCAGAAGTACCACATTCCATTCCGGATCTGCTTTCTGGATATCGGTAAGAATCTGCTCCAGCATAGATTTTGTCCATCCATAAGGGTTGGTGCACTGTCCTTTCGGGCACTCTTCTGTAATCGGAATAATCGCCGGATCTCCATATACAGTTGCTGAAGAGGAGAAAATAATATTTTTGACATCATGTTTTCTCATCACATCTACAAGTGTAAGTGTACCTGCAATATTGTTTTCATAATATTCCCATGGTTTTACTACAGATTCACCGACTGCCTTCAATCCTGCAAAATGAATACAGGAATCAATCTGCTCTTTTTCGAAGACCTCATTCAGTCCTTCTCTGTCAAGAATATCTGTTTTATAAAATTTCACCGGTTTCCCTGTGATCTGCTGCACTCTCTCAAGACTCTTTTCGCTGGAGTTACTGAGATTATCCAGCACTACGACTTCATATCCTGCGCTCTGCAGCTCCACTACTGTATGACTTCCGATGAAACCTGCTCCGCCTGTTACTAAAATTGCCATGATTTTCTCCTCCTGACGTTTACTCTGTTTCTGTTTTCGCTGTCATTGTAGCACTAATCTTTTTTTTCCACAATATTTTCCTGGTTTCTCCCTCATATTTTACTAAAACTCCATCAGATTTTACTATTAAACATTCCGGTAATCTTCTTTGATTTTGCAGATTATAATTCTGTTTTTTTATGTTTCGGCAATCTGTCATATCAATTTTTTATGCAAAATATATTATTTTTTTTATTATTCCTTGCTTTTTTTATTCATTTTTGTTGACACCGTCATATGCAAACGATATAATTGTCATATTACATCCGCAAAATCGCGGACACAGTAGACAACTGACAGCTCCGTCAGTTATCACACACAAAAGGGAGGACTTATCTATGAAACGTAAACTCGCATTAGCAATGGTACTGGCAATGACAGCATCTATGGCTCAGCCTGTTCTCGCAGCAGACAGCAAAACTACTCTTGATGTCATCATCAGCCAGTATGGTACCCAGACACAGGCATGGTGGTCTCAGTTTGAAAAAGATTTTGAAACAGAAAATCCTGATATTGATCTGAACATTGAAATCGTTTCATGGAATGATCTTTACACAAAAGTAAATACACTTGTTGCAAATAACAATGCACCTGACATCCTGAACATCGACGTTCTTGCAGACTACGTTGCTGACGACCTTCTGATGCCGGCTACCGAATACGCATCCGAAGATCTCCAGTCCAAATTCTTCCCGGCATTCTGGGACGCAAGTACAATTGATGATACTGTATATGCATTGCCGATCCTTGCATCCTGCCGTGCTCTCTTCTATAATAAGGACATCCTTGACGAAGCTGGTGCATCTGTTCCGACTACATGGGCAGAAGTTCAGGAAACTGCACAGAAGATCAAAGACAAATTCGGCGATGACGTTTATCCATGGGGTATCGACATGACTACTGACGAAGGTCAGGCTGCATTCTCCTACTACACATGGAACAATGGCGGCGGATTCGTTGATGAAAACGGCGACTGGGCTCTGAACAGTGAAAAGAATGTAGAAGCCCTGAACTATGCAATCGGTCTTGTAAACGATGGCTACACCAACTCCGATCCTGCCAACGAAACACGTTATGACCTTCAGGATATGTTCGGTGCAGGTAAAGTTGCCATGATGATCGGACCGAACAATATTCCGACTTACCTTTCCGATGGCGGATATGACATCAACTACGATGTAACTACTATCCCGGCTAACGAAGGCTGCGAATCCGTAGCAATGGGTGTTTGTGACCGTCTCGAAGTATTCAAAGATGATTCTGCTGAGGATCAGGATGCCCGTACAGCTGCTATCACCAAATTCTTCGACTTCTTCTATGATGATGAGCGTTATGCAGATTACATGGTATATGAAGGATTCCTTCCGACCACACAGACAGCTGCTGACCTTCTTGCAAAAGATGATGACACATTTGCATCCTGGATCGATATCCTTCAGAGCTGCAACTTCTATCCGGCAACAAAGACAGAATGGGCAGATGTAAAACAGGGTGTTATCGAAGTAGAGCAGAATGCACTTCTCGGCGATGATGTGCAGACACTCCTCGATGATCTCCAGGCTGATATTGCAGGCTGATCACATATTTTTAACTGAATGCAACTTAACCGGGAGCCGGAACTTTAGTGACCGGCTCCCGCTTGTGTCTGAACTAAATTAGTCTGGTGGTGTAAAAAATGAAAAAAAAGAAACCTTTTGCTGCTGTAGAGCCTTATCTCTGGCTGCTCCCCAGCATCCTGCTCATGACGGTCTTTATCCTCTTTCCGATCTTTGAAGTTTTCCGTACTTCTATGAGTGAAGTAAGTAAGGCCGGCCTTATTAAAGGCTTCTGCGGACTTGACAACTTTACCAAAGTCCTCAGAGGATCTACCTTTAAACTTGTACTTAAGAATACAATTGTATGGACTGTGGCCGTTGTTGTGATCTCCACTGTATTCGGCTTTATCCTCGCACTTGTACTTAACAACAAATTCCGTTTCCGTAAAGCGGTCCGTGCAATCGTTGTATTTCCATGGGCAACTTCCCTGATCATTCAGGCAGGTGTCTGGAAATTCATCATTGACAAAGACTATGGTGCCTTAAACACCCTTTTAATGAAGATCGGTCTGATCTCCAGTCCTGTTAACTGGACTCCGACTCCTCAGGCATATTTTGCATGGGAAATTTTTGTAGGTATCTTTGTTACCGTACCGTTTGTAACTTTCTGCGTACTTTCCGGACTGCAGAGCATCGACAATTCCTACTATGAAGCAGCAACCGTCGATGGAGCAAACTACTGGCAGAAACTCTTTAAGATCACTCTTCCGCTGGTAAAATCCTCCCTGACCGTAAGTACTGTGCTGAATATCATTTATGTATTCAACTCATTCCCTATTATCTGGACAATTACCAAGGGTGACCCGGCGAGCCGTACCGATACTCTTGTTACATACCTTTATAAGCTTGCCTTTTATAAAGGAAAATCCGGTGAAGCAGCTGCAGTATCCGTGATTGGTTTCCTGATCCTGTGTCTGTGCGCTTCCATTTATATGGTCATTTCACTCAGAAAGGAGGAAGAATAATGAACAACCACTCACGCGACACCAAACATATCATTCTTCGTGTTCTTCTTTACCTTTTTGTGATTCTGGTCGTACTTGTAACCCTGTATCCATATTTTGTTATGTTTACAACTGCAGCCAAAAGTCGTGCAGAAATCTATTCTACCGACGGAACCTTACTTCCGATCCACTGGCTCTGGCAGAACTTTAAAGATATCTGGACACTGGCACCGCTTTCCAGATATTTCATCAACTCTCTGATCGTTGCCGGCGGTTCTACCCTGATTGCAATCGTATGTGGTATTCCGGCAGCATATGCACTGGCACGAATGAAATTCAAGGGCAAAAAAATCTTTCTGGGAATCGTTATTATTTCTCAGATGTTTGCACCGGTCGTTCTTCTGGTCGGCATTTACAAGATCATGTCTACCTTCGGAATGACAGACAGCCTTGTAGGTCTTGTCTTCATCAACGCTGCATTTAACCAGGCATTCGCGATCTGGCTTCTGCGTGGTACTTTTATCTCCATTTCCCCGGAAATGGAACAGGCCGCTACCGTCGACGGCTGCGGCAAAGTATCTGCTTTAATCCGCATTCTTCTGCCTGTAGCTGCACCTGGAATCGTAACTGCACTGATCTTTGTATTCATCAATGCATGGAACGAATATACTGTTGCCCTGACACTGATCTCAACAGATGTTCTCAAACCGCTGACTGTCGGCATTACGATTTTCAACGGTTACAACATGGTAGAATGGCAGTACCTGTTTGCATCTTCTCTGTTTGCAACAGTACCGGTCATCATCCTGTTTGTTCTGATCGAGAAACATCTTGTCGGCGGACTTACATCCGGTGGTGTCAAAGGCTAAATCTCATGACATCAAAAAAGCTTCGAAACCAGGAAAGTTTCGAAGCTTTTTTATTGCTCTGTAATGTATTATTTGTATTTCTTTATGATCTCGTTCATCTGCGGAAGTTTTTCCTGCATATCTTTTACCAGTGTCAGCTGTGTTCTGCAGCGATCCAGATTATGTCCTTCACGATGGATCTTAAAGTAATGATCCCCCTCCAGATAGTCGGTAAGAAAACGTATTCCGTTTTCGAATGTCATAAGGATTGCACCCAGCGGAAGTGTCTCGATCTCCAGGTCTGTCAGTGCTCCGCCGCAGCCCTCAATAAAGCCTTTTGCATAAACTTCAAATAAATGAAGGTCACAGGATACTTTAGACAGGTCCTTTTCATCCTCTGCTGCAGTACTTGCACCAAAACGGACAGAATCGCCAAAATCGTGCGCTGCAAGTCCCGGCATAACTGTATCCAGATCAATTACGCAGATACCTTTTCCGGTCTCATCATCGATCATGATATTATTAAGCTTTGTATCATTGTGTGTAACACGAAGCGGCAGTTTACCTTCCTGCTGTAAATCATATAAAGCGTGTGTCAGTTTTTCTCTTTCCAGAATGAAGTTGATTTCTTTCTGTACAGAAGCAGCTCTTCCGCAGACATCTTCTCTGACTGCTTTTTTGAATTTCTCCAGGCGGTCCGGCGTATTGTGGAAATCTTTGATTGTTTCATGCAATGTCTCAGCCGGATAATCAGCCAGAAGTCTCTGGAAGTGTCCGAAAGAAACAGCACTCTGGTAGAAATCATTATCATCTTTTACAGCATCATAAGAAGTCGCGCCCTCAATAAAAAGGTAAACTCTCCAGTACTCCCCTTTGGAGTCTCTGAAATATGGAAGGTTCTCCTGACTCTTTACGATCGTAAGTGTTTCTCTCTCCGGATCTCCGCCATTTGCGATGATCTTTTTGCGAAGCCATGAAGTGACGCCTCCAACATTTTCCATCAGTCCGACAGGATCTTTAAAAATGCTTTTGCTCATCCGCTGCAGAATATATCTCTTTGTTCCGTTTTGAGTTTCATATGTCAGGCGGTAAGTATCGTTAATGTGTCCGTTTCCATAAACAACACATTCATTCAGTTCTCCCGGAAGCTTAAATCCATCGATCGCTTCCTGTACTTTTTCGTTTATTTCCACTTATGCTTCCTCCCACAGTTTCTGCGGATACAGTCCCTGATCTTTCAGATTCTGGATTGCATCCATAACCATTGGTTTGTCTTCTTTATAAGTTACCCCATACCATTTGTCTTCGGATTTCAGCACCTTGACAGTTGCTTTCTTTTCCTGCAGAAGTTCATCTACAACAAACGGAAGGAAATATTCACCTTTCATCGGATTATTTGCAATTGCATCATCCAGAAACGGAAGGAAACGTGCTTTCAGTTCCTGTAAGATACTGTTTGAAAATCCCCACATATTCATAGAAACAATGCTGCCCTGCGGAAGCATCGTCCAGGTCTTTCCATCATCTTCTGTATATGCAGTACCGCCATCATGCTTTTCGATATGTGTCCGCTCATTAATCTTGATCAGATGACCTTCTTCATCTGTCACGCAGACACCTCTTGCCACATGCCCATTCTCTGTCAGTGTGTTTTCCAGTCTGTAGCCTACCATCATATAATGATAAACATCTTCATCCTTCTCTTCGGAAGTCAGGAAATCATATGCCATCTTAAATGCATGTACACCGTAATAATCATCTGCATTGATTACGGCAAATGGTCCATCAATCTCATCAATACAGCTTAATACCGCATGTCCTGTACCCCATGGTTTTACTCTGCCTTCCGGCACAGAATAGCCTTCCGGAATATTTGTCAGCTCCTGGAATACATATGCAACCTCGATCTGCTTACTCAAACGTTCTCCGATTGCTTCACGAAATGCTTCTTCATTTTCTTTCTTTATAATAAATACAACTTTTTCAAATCCTGCTCTCACTGCATCATAGATAGAAAAATCCATGATAATATGGCCTTCTTTGTCAATCGGATCGATCTGCTTTAATCCACCGTAACGGCTTCCCAT
>ERZ1034952.1551-NODE-1551-length-18433-cov-7.370334_pt1 | contig 18433 bp, 18 predicted proteins | sample MGYA00520625_ERZ1034952 | MGnify/ENA primary metagenome ERZ1034952 (study PRJEB33766, sample SAMN09781773) | gut metagenome | biome: gut microbiome | host: Homo sapiens | place: Madagascar | study: EMG produced TPA metagenomics assembly of the PRJNA485056 data... | reverse complement strand
CTTTTTATGAGTGCGCCTTGCGGTTTCGGAAAGAGTACGGTGGCAGATGAGCTTTTGGCTCATAAAAGGGTTTTAAAGCTGTCGGCGCCGGAGGATGATCCTGATGCCGCAGATATGGCAGACTTTGATTTTCTTTTGTTTGATAATCTGCATATGCTTTCCGGGCGCAGTGCAGCGGACTCTTTGGTTGCGCTTGTGCGCGGAAATCCTGATAAAAAATTTGTAATTTTGTCGCGCGGCAAGGTCCCCGGATATCTTATGCCGTTTGCGTATTCCGGAATTATGGAAACCCTTTATCCTAAGGATTTGTTTTTTGAACGCGAGGAAACGGCAAGGATTTTTAAAGCTGCGGGAGTTAAAGTGTCTGAGGCAGAACTTTCTGCTCTGCACACAATAACTATGGGGTATCCGCTGGCATTGTGTATTGCTGTGCGGCACCTTGCCGAAGGTGAACATTTTGATAAAAGACTTGCTGATGAAATCAAGCAGGAAATATATTATTATTTTGAGGAGTCGGTATATAATCGTCTTGATATGCCGATACGGCGTTTTTTGCTGGATATTGCTCCGTTTGAGGAATTTGGAACTGACCTTGCCAAAATGGCGAGCGGTTCGAGTGATGCGGGCGAACTTTTGGCAGAGCTGCTGAAAAATTCAAGTATGCTTTTAAGAGATGAACTTGACAAATATCATTTTTGGGATATATTCCGTGATTATCTGATGTGGGAAGATTCGCGCAAGCGTACCGAGGCGCAAAGACGCGCCGTTATGAGCAGAGGGGCGCTGTATTATGAGCTTCACGGGGATTTAGGACGCGCACTTTTCTTTTATGAAAAAAGCGGCGAGAGTGATAAGGTATCGGAATTGCTGATAAAAAGTACATATTTGCATCCCGGTATGGGGTATTATGAAGAACTCGAAAACTATTATATGTCGCTTGATAAAAAAGTAGCGGAACAAAGTCCGGCTCTGATGCAGGCAATGAGTATGCTTATGGCGCTGCATTCAGACTATAAAGCGTCAGAGGAATGGTATACATCGCTTAAACGCTTTGCCGATAGCCTTGAAAAGGGTGACGCTGCAAAAAAAGAGGCGAAAAGCCGCCTTGCGTGGCTGGATATATCATTGCCGCAGCGTGGAGTGCTGGGACTTACGGAAACAATTCCGGCTGTATTTGCGCTTATGTGCAATAAGGAGATTACATTACCTGAATTTTCGGTAACGAGCGCGATGCCGAGTATTATGAACGGAGGAAAGGATTTTTCGGACTGGAGTAAAAAAGACGATCTTCTTTACGCAACGCTGAGAATTCCCGTAGAGGCGGTTCTCGGCCGCGACGGTGTCGGACTTGCGGATGCAGCCATAACCGAAAGTAAGTTTGAAAAGGGTGAGGATATAGGCGCAAGAATACTCTCGCTTGTTGCAAAAATGAGTGAGGTGCAGGCACATGGTACGCCGGATATAGAATTTGCGATTGTCGGACTTTTGGCAAAAAGCCAGATAGCGTCCGGCAGAGCGGAGGATGCATACCGCACGGTTGCAACTCTGTGCGGCCGCTTTGAATCACTGAAGCATGACAGATTTATGCCTAATATAAAAGCACTGATGTGCCGCATAGCTTTAAGGAGCGGTGATGATGAGCAGGTTGATATATGGTTTCGTGACGATGCGGTAAAGGATCCGGTAAATTTAAAGGTTATGTATCGATACCGATATTTTACGGAAGCAATGGTTAACATTGCACGGGGAGATAATGATGCGGCGCTTTTGACGCTTGCTCCGCTTTTGCCGTACTGCGAAACATGCAAAAGGCATATAGATATGATACATCTTATGTTTCTGTCTGCGCTTGCCAAAAAGCGCAAGGGTTTAAAATGGGCTGACGATTTCGCCAAAGCACTGGAGATTTCCGAAGGTTATGGCTTTGTCAGAACTATAGGCATGTACGGAAAAGCAGCTTTAGAGCTGCTTGAAGAATATGTTTCCGAAAGGCCAAAAGGATTTATGAAAAAGCTGTTGACTATGGCAAGGCAGCAGGCTGTGTACTATCCCGACTTTTTAAAGCCGCGGTCTTACGAAACGGAAAAGCTGACCGAAGCGGAAACGGCAGTGTTAAGGCTTTTGTCGGCAGATAAAAGCAATCAGGAAATCGGAGAAATACTTAATATCAAGCTGGCGACGGTAAAAAGCCATGTAAGCCATATACTCCAGAAACTTGGGGTAAGCCGCAGGAGCGAGGCGAAGACGGCGGCGGAAAAACTTAATATTATATAAGTGGTGCAGCTGCGGCAAAACAATCCGATTTTGCCGCAGCTGCATTTTTAATTTGTGATGTAAATGTATAAATGTTGACTTTTTTTAAGATTTATAATATAATTAAAAGGATTTTATTAAATATGGATTAAGCTAAAGACGGGGTGAGCGAATTGCTGGATTTTGCCTCTGTGTGCGTCAGGGGAGAAAAGGAAGAAAATCACGACTATATAGGCATATCGGAGGAGCTTCATTGCACCTGTTTTGCCGTAGCTGACGGCAAGGGAACCCCGGACGCATCGGAAATAGTGGTGCAGTCTGTGCTGGAGGGGTTTAAACAGCAGTCGGATATAACCACGGCAACGCTTCCTGATTTTTTTGATACTGCACAGAATAAGCTTATGGCGGTGCAGGATGGTTCGGATTTACCACAGAGCTGTGCGGCTGCCGTGCTTCTTACCAACGGAGAACTGGCAGTGTGGGCACATATAGGTGATTGCCGCATATATCATCTGCAGGATAATCTGCTTTATGATATAACGCCCGATCACAGCGAAGCATATTCTAAATATGAAGCCGGGGAGATTCGTTATCCGGGTATACGCGGCGACAGAATGAGAAAGCGTTTGTTTCGCCTGATGGGCACCGGATATGAATTTAAGCCGGATTTTTCTGTTCCTGCGGTAGTGAGAAAGAATGACAGTTTTTTGGTATGTACCGATGGTTTTTGGGAAAACATACATGAAAGACAGATAGAAAAGACTCTTAAAAGGTCAAAATCCGCAAAGGATTGGATTGACAAAATGACAAAGATTGTTGAAAAGAACCGTGCATCGGGTAAATATACAAAGATTTTGGATGATTACAGTGCGGTTGCGATAAGAATATAAGAGAGGTTGTGATATTGTGGCAAAAAGGCGGTTGATGTTTGTATTAGCTTTGGTGGCTTGCTTTGTGCCGGTTTGCGGTTATGCGCTTCCGATAAATTTAAGTCTGTTTTCAGGCGGTTTGTCAGTGCTTGACTCATTATTTCTGATTTCGAGCGGACTCATACTTATAGGTATTTTGCTTATGTGTATTGCGTTTTTAAAACCGGAAAAAAAGATTTTGACAGAAACTGAAATTTCTGAAACTTCTGATGATTTTAAAGATGAGCCTGAAACAGAGGAAGAACAGGAAGAATCTGCAGAAGAACAAAAAGCAACGGATGAAGCCGAAACGGAATTTTCTGAAGAAAACACGGAAGAGAACTCTGAACAGCAGGAAAATGAGTCGGAGGCGGAAACAGAACAGGAAACTGATGAGGAATCCGCCGAAGATGAGGATAATAAGGAATCCGAAACAGAGGAAGAAGTGCAGCCGGAGATAAATGTTACGCTTACTCTTACGGGTGTGGAAAACGGAGAACTTAAGGTTCTTCCACTGTCTGACAGAGCGGTAATAGGAAGAAGTATGAGAAATGACATTGTAATCACGGATTCTACTGTGTCAGGCGTACATTGTGAATTTACATATGAGAACGAAAAGCTTTATCTTACGGATAAAAATTCGACAAACGGTACATATATCAACGGAGAACGCATTGCTGAAAAAACAGAGGTGCATAAGGGCGATATACTTGAAATCGGACGTAATAAGTTTAAGATAGGAATATAAAACAAAGGCGCCGGACGGCGCCTTTGTTTTATATTCTTACAGGTACATTTTCAGATTTTAGATACTGCTTTAAGGCGTTGATTTCGATTTCCTTAAAGTGAAAAAGCGATGCCGCAAGCGCAGCGTCTGCCTTGCCGTCCGTCAAAGCAGCTTTAAAATGCTCCGGAGTTCCTGCGCCGCCGGAGGCAATGACAGGAATCGAAACCGCTTCGGAAACAGCTCTTGTAAGCTCAATATCATAACCGGCTTTGGTGCCGTCACAGTCCATAGAAGTAAGCAGGATTTCGCCTGCTCCCATTGTGTCTGCTTTTTCTGCCCATTCAAGAGCGTCAAGTCCTGTGTCTATTCTGCCGCCGTTTACATAGACATTCCAGCCGCTGTTGTCGGCGCGGCGTTTTGCGTCTATTGCGACAACAACGCATTGTCTGCCAAACTTATCGGCGGCATCGCTGATAAGCCGCGGATTTCGGATTGCCGAAGAATTGATTGAAATTTTATCGGCGCCCTCCTTTAAAAGAGAACGAAAATCCCCAACCGTTTTTATCCCGCCGCCTATGGTAAACGGAATAAAGACTGTTTCGGCAACGCGCCGCGCAAGCTCTGAAACGGTAGAGCGCGCCTCATGTGTGGCGGTTATATCCAGAAATACAAGCTCGTCCGCACCGGCTTTGTTATATGCTTTTGCGATTTCGACCGGATCACCGGCATCGCGCAGATTAACAAAATTTACGCCCTTTACAACGCGTCCGTTATGAACGTCAAGGCATGGAATAATTCTTTTTGCGTACATCAGCCGATACCTCCTGCTGTAATAAAGTTTTTAAGAATCATAAGTCCGGTATCTCCGCTTTTTTCGGGATGGAACTGGGTAGCAAAGAGATTCCCGCTGCTGACGGCAACCGGAAGCTCGACGCCGTATTGCGTGGTGGCTGCAATGACTGATTTATCATTGGGCTGCACATAATACGAATGAACAAAATATACAAACGGATTTTCCGGCAGGTTTTTAAAAATCGGTGTTTCTTTTTTGAAAGACAGAGAGTTCCAGCCCATATGAGGGATTTTTAAGCCGTACGTTTTAGGGATTCTGACAATTTTGCCTTTCAAAACCCCAAGACCGTCTACTCCGGGTGATTCCTCGCTTGATTCAAACAAAAGCTGCAAGCCGAGGCATATGCCTAAAAACGGTTTAGAACTTCTGGCGGCGCAGCGTACGGTGTCCGTCAGATGACGCTCGTTAAGATTCTTCATGCAATCTCCGAAAGAGCCTACTCCGGGGAGAATAACTCTGTCTGCCGACAGAATCGTGTCGGCGTCTGATGTAATTTGTGCTTGCGCGCCCAAAAACTCACATGCTTTCTGAACGGAACGCAGGTTTCCGGCACCATAATCTATAATTGCAATCATATTTGCATGCCCTCCCTTTTTAATAGATAAATTATACACTACAATGCGATAATTGACAAGAGCGGTATATATGGCATAACGTAGAAAAATAATAAGTAAATATAAAGAAAAGTGTAAAAAAATACCTTGATAAACATATGTACCTGTGATATAATATATCCGTGAAAATAGGTGATTAAATGAATGATAAAATAAGAGTTTTATTTATGGGTACGCCTGAATTTTCGGTGCCGTGCTTTGAAGCTTTAATTAAATCGGGATATGATGTTGTCGGTGCCGTTACTCAGCCGGATAAGCCGAAGGGCAGAGGACACAAGCTTATTCCAATGCCGGTAAAGGCGTGTGCGGCGGAACACGGAATTGAAGTTTTCCAGCCGGAAACATTGAAAAATGAGGCGCTTAAACCCGTATTGGAACGCACAGAGCCGGATATAATAATTGTAGTTGCATATGGAAAGATTTTGCCGGAATATATTTTAAGCTTTCCGCGGCTTGGCTGTATAAACGTCCATGCGTCGCTGCTTCCGAGATACCGCGGTGCCGGTCCTATTCAATGGTCGGTCATAAACGGCGAGAGCGTTACCGGTGTGACAACAATGTATATGGAGCGCGGCCTTGATACCGGCGATATGATTTTCAAAAAAGAAACACCGATAGGAGAGAATGAAACCTCAGGGGAGCTGCATGACAGGCTTTCTCTTATGGGTGCGGAGCTGCTTATCAAAACCGTTGAAGAAATCATAAACGGAACCGCGCCGAGAGAAAAACAGGATGATTCGTTATCGTGTTATGCTCCTATGATAGATAAGGAAACCGGACACATAGACTGGTCAAAGCCGAAGAATAAGATTTTAAATCTTATACGCGGTGTAAACCCGTGGCCGATGAGTTATTCAAACTATTGCGGAGAGCCGATGAAGATTATATCTGCCCATGCCGGCGGCAATGCTGACGGAGCAGAGGGAGAGATAATTCTTGCTGATAAAAACGGAATTACGGTTGTGTGCGGAGGCAAAGAAAGCGTCGTTATAACCGAGATCCAGATGAAAGGCGGAAAGCGTATGCACGTTGCAAGCTATTTAAACGGACATACAATAGAGGCAGGGACAGTTTTGGAATAAAAATCCGTATACCTGAACAAGGAGGTCAGATTATGCCATACTTTTATTTTGACAGAACCATAATACTTCTGCTGCCGGCGCTGCTGCTTGCAATGTGGGCACAGGCTAATGTAAGCAGAACCTTTGGTAAATACTCAAAGATATATAATCATAACGGATACAGCGGAGCAGATGTGGCAAGACGTATTCTTGATATGAACGGTCTGTATCAGGTTAAAATAGAGCGTGTTGCCGGAAATCTTACCGATCATTTTGATCCAAAAAGCAATGTTGTAAGGTTATCCGAAGCGACATATTCATCAACCTCAGTCGGTGCAATCGGTGTTGCCGCACATGAGGTAGGTCATGCGGTGCAGCACGCCGTGGGATATACTCCGATAAAAATTCGTAACGGAATAGTTCCATTTGTAAATGTGTGCAACGGCTTGTCAATGCCGATATTGCTGATAGGAGTTATATTTGCCGGTGCGGGCGGAATATTTCCGGTTTTGATTGATGTGGGAATCATTCTGTTTTCCGCTACGGTTTTGTTTCAGCTGATAACATTGCCGGTTGAGTTCAATGCAAGCCGCCGTGCGCTTGTTACTCTTGAAAACCAGAATATAATGAACCAAGAGGAAATCAGCGGTGCCCGTGCGGTGCTTAAGGCTGCGGCACTCACATATGTTGCTGCGGCGCTTACTTCAATCATGAGCTTGCTCAGACTGATAGTATTGTTCGGCGGAAACAGGAGACGTGACTGATGGCATCCGCAAGAGAAATTGTATTAAAAGGACTTTATAAGACGGAAACGGATGGCGCGTATTCAAATAAAGCATTAAATGATGTTTTGTCTGACCGCTCTCTTGCGGCGGCAGACCGTGCATTTGCAACAGAACTTATGATGGGTGTTATCAGGCGCAGACTTCAGCTGGACTATATAATACAAAAGTTTTCAAAGCTGAAACTGAAAAAGCTCAGTCCGTGGATTCATCAGATTCTGCGTATGGGTGTTTATCAGATAATATGCATGGATAATGTGCCTGACAGTGCGGCGTGCAATGAATCCGTCAAGCTTGCGGCAAAATACGGACACGGTGCAGCAAAGGGATATGTAAACGGAGTTCTGCGAAGCATTGCGCGCGGCAGAGAGGATATAAGTTATCCGTCAAAGAATCCTGAGCGTATGAGTATAATATATTCCTGTCCTGTATGGCTGACAGAAAAGCTGATAAATCAATATGGCGAAGAAACTGCAGAGAAAATTCTGGCTGAAAGCCATAAACCGCATCCTGTTACACTAAGGGTAAACAGTCTTAAAACAACAGGAGAAGAACTGACGGATATTTTGAAAAACGAAGGCGTAAATGCAAGTCTGTCAGCGGCAAACCGTAATTGTTTATATGTGGACGGGGCGCTTAATATAAACTCCTCTGCGGCATATAAGAATGGGTTGTATACTCTGCAGAATACAAGCTCTATGGCAGCAGCAGAGACTCTTGATCCTAAGCCCGGCGAACTTGTGCTTGATATGTGTGCTGCGCCCGGAGGAAAGACAACGTATATTTCAGAGCTTATGCAAAACAGTGGCAGAGTTCGTGCCTTTGACATTCATCCGCACAAAATTGAATTGATTAACAGTGCGGCAAAAAGACTTGGGATTTCTATAATTGAGGCAGAGGTAAATGACGCATCTGTATTAAAGACAGATTTAATCGGTATGGCAGACAGGGTTCTTGCGGATGTTCCGTGTTCAGGCATAGGGGTTATTCATAAAAAGCCTGACATAAAGTGGCGCCGTACGGCAGAGGATATACCGGAGCTTTGCAGAATCCAGTACAAAATTTTATGCAATGCCGCAGAATATGTAAAAACAGGCGGTACGCTTGTGTATTCGACCTGCACGATTCTTAAAGAAGAAAACGAAGAACAAACCAGACGGTTTTTAAAAGAACATACCGCGTATTGTTTGGAGGAGGAGCGGACGCTGCAGACATTTGAAACAGGCGGCAGCGGCTTTTATATAGCAAAATTCAGACACGCTTAGTATTAGTCTGTCCGCGGAAAACAAAATGACTGAAAAGAAAAATCTTAAATCATATACATATAATGAACTTGAGGCTTTGGTAAGAAATGAGCTGGGCGAGCCTTCGTTCCGTGCAAAGCAGATTTTTGAATGGCTTTACCGCGGAGTCGACAGCTTTGATGAAATGTCAAATCTGTCCAAATCGCTTAGAGAAAGGCTTGATGCGGCATATATTGCGGGGAATCTGAAAATTGAACAGAAATTTGTTTCGCGTATTGACGAAACGCGGCGGTATCTGCTAAAATTAGAGGACGGAAACTATATAGAATCGGTATTGATGAAATATCATCATGGTTACACGATTTGCGTATCATCACAGGTCGGCTGTGCAATGGGCTGCAGATTCTGCGCCTCAACGCGCAACGGCAAGGCACGAAACCTCTCCGCAGGAGAGATTATAGGACAGTTAATGACGGTGCAGAAGGATTTGGGTGAAAGGATTTCCAATATTGTGATGATGGGAATAGGCGAGCCGCTTGATAATTATAATGAAGTTTTAAAGTTCCTGGAAATCGTAAATCATCCTTCCGGATTGAATATAGGACACAGGCATATTACTCTGTCAACATGTGGACTTGTGCCCAAAATAAAGGATTTGGCTGACAGGCAGCTTCAGATTACCCTTTCGGTATCACTTCATGCTGCCGATGATGAAACGAGATCGGAAATAATGCCGGTAAACAGACGTTACAGTATATCACAGCTTATGGAGGCATGCCGGTATTATATAAAAAAGACAAACAGAAGAATTTCTTTTGAATATACACTTATTTCAGGTGTAAACGATAATTCCGCCGAGGCGGAAAAGCTGCTGAAGCTTTTGCATGGCATGCTTTGCCATGTGAATCTGATTCCGGTAAACCCTGTCAAGGAAACTGGATTTAAGCAAGGCAGCAGGGCAAAGATTGAGGAGTTTCAGAGAATATTGGAAAGCGGAGGTATTTCAGCAACGATACGCAGAGAAATGGGAGCGGACATAAGCGCCGCCTGCGGTCAGCTGAGAGCTTCAGCTAAATCTGTATAATAGGGACAACCAAAAGGTTATCCGAGAGGAGGTAATTCTGCTTGAAAATTGATATTTTCGGCGCAAGCGATATAGGCTGCGTCAGAGAACTTAATGAGGACAGCTTTTTTATCTACGGATTTGATGACGGAAAGCCTGACGGCTTTTGTATTCTGTCCGATGGTATGGGAGGGCATAATGCCGGAGAGGTGGCAAGCGGCAAGACTGTTGAATTTGCGGCAGAGGTATTAAAAAGCTCTGCCGACGGCAGCAAAGCGGCAGTGCCGCCGCGCGCTTTGACAGAGGCAGTCGGATATGCAAATAAAAAGGTTTATGAAATGGCGCTGGAAGATGCGCGGCACAACGGTATGGGCGCTACTATGGTGGCGGCATACATAAGCGGTACGGAGGCATATATAGCCAATGTCGGTGACAGCCGTGCTTATGTGTTTAAGAATAACGGTCTTGTTCAGATAACAAAGGATCATTCCGTTGTTGAAGAAATGGTGGCAAGCGGAAGTCTTTCCAGAGAAGAAGCTCGCTGTCACCCGCAAAAGAACATTATTACAAGAGCAATAGGTACAGATATAAATACAGAGGCGGATTTGTTTGAATATGACTGCGCTTTGGGTGATTGCCTGTTGCTTTGCAGCGACGGACTGAGCGGTATGCTTGAGGATGCGGAGATAGAGGGTATTATAAGAAATGCAGATGATTCAAGGACTATGGCGTCTGCATTGATAGAAACTGCGAAAGAACACGGCGGCACAGATAATATAACCGTAATATGCATACGGTTTACGGAGGTATAATATATGGACTTGGTAGGAAAAACTTTAGCTGACAGATATGAAATACTTGAAGAAATAGGAAAAGGCGGCATGGCGCACGTCTATAAGGCGTGGTGCAATCTCCTGAATCGTTTTGTTGCCATAAAGGTTTTAAAGGAAGAATTTAAGGATGACAAAGAGTTTGTACGCCGTTTTAATGTAGAGGCACAGGCCGCAGCGGGAATATCAAATCCGCATGTTGTATCAATCTATGATGTAGGCTATGAGAACGGACTATATTATATAGTGATGGAGTATGTTGAGGGTATTACCCTTAAAGAGTATATAGCCGAAAATGGTGCGCTTGACTGGAGAGAGGCAGCAGGCTATGCAGCACAGATATGTGACGGACTTGAAGCGGCACATAAAAATAAGGTAATCCACAGAGATATAAAGCCGCAGAATATAATTATGACTCCGGACGGAGTTTTAAAGGTTACGGACTTCGGTATTGCCAGAGCGTCCGCGGCACAGACAACCATGACTATGGCAAATACTGCGATAGGAACGGTTCATTATCTTTCGCCGGAACAGGCGCGCGGCGGATATACCGATCAGAGAACGGATATATATTCACTCGGCGTTGTCCTTTATGAGATGCTTACGGGTAAGCTTCCGTTTACGGATGAAAGTCCTGTGACTGTGGCAATCAAGCATGTTCAGGAACAGCCAAAGCCGCCGCGGAGCATAAAGCCGGATATTCCGCCGGCAATGGAACAGGTTACTCTGCGTGCCATGAATAAAGAGCAGAACGGCAGATATGCAACGGCAGAGGAATTTTTAAAGGACATAGAAAAGGTGCTCAGAAATCCAAGCTGTGACATCAGCGGCAAAAAGCAGAGGGTTATTGAACAGCCGTCGATGGATACTACCGAAAGTACAATAAAGATGGATCCGATAGATGATGCGGATATAAAGAAATATGAGGATTCCAAAGCTGATAAGAAAAACAATCATATCGGATATGATGAAAAAGCCGAAAAGGAAGCGGAGGAGAGAAAGCTGAGAGAATTAAATGATAAACGCGCAAAGCGCGAGCAAAAGAAGAAAGAGCGAAAAGTAACGCTTATTGCAATTCTTGCTGCAGTTATCGTTGTTGCGGCATTGGGATTTGCGTTTTCTGCAATGACGGGCGGATTGTCCTTCCTCGGCGGCGGAGAAACAGTGGAAATCCCGAACCTTATAGACATGGATCTTGAAAAGGCGCAGCATCAGTATAAGGAGCAAGGTTTCAGCATAATAAAGGATAAAGAGGTTCAGAGTGACAAGGCGGCAGGCGCAATTTTAGAGCAGTCGCCTGAGGCAGGCACAAAGAAAAACAAAAACAGCAATCTTATTATAAAGGTTACTGTAAGTGCCGGCAATAACGCTGTTACACTTGAAAACTATGCGGGACAGGATAAGGATGCGGCACAAAAGGCCCTTAAACAGGCGGGATTTCAGGTTAATATCCGTGAGGATATAAGCGATTCGGTTGAAAAAGGAAAGGTTATAGCGCAGGAACCGGCAGGCGGTTCGCTTGTGACACCGGGAACTCTTGTTACGCTGCGTGTAAGCAAAGGATCGGAGGATGCAAAGGAGAGCGCGGCGCCAACCGCAACTTCAGCGCAGACGGAAAAACCGAGTGCAACCGAAACAGCAAAGCCGACTTCCGCACCAAAACAAACCTCTGAAACTCCTGCAAAGACCGAAACCCCGGCAAAGACCGAAACGCCTGCTGTAACAAAAGCACCGAGTACATCGGAATCAACACCGGGAATAAGTGATTAGTATGACGGAGTATAAAGGAAGAATTATAAAAGGAATCGGCGGTTTCTACTATGTAGATACCGCCGATGGCGTATTTGAATGCAGGGCAAGAGGGGTGCTTCGTAAAGAAGGAATTACGCCTCTTGTGGGAGATATGGCGGAAATCTCAGCCGATACGGCGAGCATGACCGGAGCGGTTGAAGCGGTGCAGCCGCGGAAAAACAAGCTTTTAAGACCGCCGGTTGCAAATGTGGATCAGGTTGCGATAGTGACGGCAACAGCAAGACCAAGACCGAATCTTTTGCTGTTGGATAAGATGATTGCGGCGGCAGAATATGCCGGGGCAGAGATACTGCTCTGCTTTAACAAGACGGATATTGATGATGGGCAGGAAATTGCGGAAATCTATAAGACTGCCGGCTTTGAGGTATTATTACTGAGCGCTGAAACAGGCGAAAATACCGATAAGCTTGTCGAACATCTTAAAGATAAGGTGACAGTCTTTGCCGGAAATTCGGGCGTGGGTAAATCAAGTCTGCTGAACCGCGTATTCGGCAGCGAGGTTTTTGCAACGGGTGAGATAAGCGACCGCGCAGAGCGCGGCAGGCATACGACGCGGCACAGTGAGCTTTCGGCACTGGAGTTTGGCGGATATATTATTGATACTCCGGGGTTTGGCTCGTTTGATATTGCATTGCTTGAGGCAGAGGACTGCGTCAGAATGTTCAGGGAATTTGAAAAATACACGGATAATTGCAGGTTCAGAGATTGCAGTCATACGGTTGAAAAGGGCTGCGGCGTTTTAAATGCTTTATCAGAAGGAAAAATTGCGCCGTCGCGTCATGACAGCTATTGCAGAATAGTCAGAGAGATAAACGAAGGTAAAAAAAGGAGATAAAATGAATAAGAATATTAAAATTGCGCCGTCATTGCTTGCGGCTGATGTCACTCAGCTTGGCAATGAGGTAAAGGAAATCGAAAAAACCGGCGCCGAATATCTGCACCTTGATATTATGGATGGGCATTTTGTGCCGAATTTAAGTTTTTCGCCGCAGATTGTAAAAGCGCTGCGGCCGATATGCGGTATGTTTTTTGACGTACATCTTATGCTGAGCAACCCGGAAAGCTATATAAAGGCGTTTGCAGATGCCGGTGCAGATTTGATTACCGTTCATGCAGAGGCGGCAGGCAGCGATGAAAAAATGATTGAGCTTGCCGATATGATTCATTCATGCGGTATAAAAGCAGGAATTTCAATAAAGCCAAAGACGCCTGCGGAGGCTGTTAAAAATGTCATTAAGAATTATGAACTTGTGCTTGTGATGAGCGTAGAGCCGGGCTTTGGCGGACAGTCTTACATAACAGAAGTAAATGATAAGATTTCACAGCTGCGCGGTATGCTGGATAAGGAAAATCCCGCGGCGGAGATAGAGGTTGACGGCGGTGTCGGAATAAAAACAATAAAGATGCCGGCAGCTGCCGGAGCAGACGTATTTGTCGCCGGTTCTGCAGTGTTCGGCGCTGACGACAGAACAGCTGCGGTTTCCGCTTTGCGTAAAATTGCGGAGGAGAATTAGCATGAAAAACGCAGTTATACTATGCAGCAGCTTTATTGACCTTGATGTATCAGCAGAGCTTTCGGAGGATACCATACTTATTTGTGCTGACGGCGGATGGGAGTATGCTGCTGAGATGGGACTGACACCCGATATAATAATAGGCGATTGCGATTCCGCATCAAAACCGTATCCGGAGGATATACCGCACAGAATTTATCCGTCTGAAAAGGATGATACCGATGCGGCATTGTGCGTTGATTACGCTATAGAGCAAGGCTGTACGGACATACTGCTTTTAGGCGCGACCGGCGGCAGACTTGATCATGAATATGCAAATTATAATCTGCTGCTTTACGGACTTAAAAAGGGCGTCAGAATAAGACTTGCAGATGCGTGCAATGAGATATGGATGGAGAATAAGCCGTTTCATATCAGACGGAGCGAAAAAAAATACTTATCTTTTTTTCCTTTTTGCGGAACAGTTGACAAGCTTACAATAAAGGGACTTAAATACACGGCAGAAAATTTACGACTTGATGCCGGTTCTACCTTGACCTGCGGGAACGAATTTGACAAAGAGGACGAGGCGTATATTTCTTTTGATAAAGGAGTTTTGCTTGTTATGCGCTGCAATGACAGGAGGAAGAACAATGATTGAGGTTGTGCTTGGTCAGAGTGCAGCAGGAGCCCTTAAGGCTGTGCGCGGTACAGATAAGACAATAGGCGATATCTGCGAAATAGATTTATGTCTGAGTATCGGAGATGCGTCCGGGGATAACTTTGAATCGGGGCGTACTGAGGTCATAAAATGTCAGCATAATGCATGCTTTGACTTTGGCGTGGAAATTTCTGCAATGCAGGCAGAGAAAAGTATTGAGAACTTAAAGCGCCTGAAGAAATATTCTGCTGACGAGCCGCTGCGTATATGGTATTGTGCGTCTATGCCGGACGAGATTTGCGGACTGTACTTTCTGGCAGAATTTTTAGACGGCGGCAATACGATTTATACAGTAAGACTTCCAAAAACAATAAACAGAAGCGGAAAGCTTGTTGATATTTCCTGCAGCGGTGAACTGGATTCAAAGGAATTATGCGGCTTTGCCCAAAATTGTACCGAACTGAAAGAGGAAGAAAAAGAGTATATGCGCTCTGTATGGCAGCGTGTGAAAACTGCGCCGCTGCGCGCTGTAGTAAACGGCAGACTTGTCGGCGTGGCAGAGGATTTTTATGATGAATTTATACGCCGTGAGGCAGAGCAAATGAGCGCGGAGATTTCGGAATCTGCTCTGATTGGCAATGTTTTGCAAAGGTATCACTTTGGCATTGGTGACGGATGGTGTGCATTGCGTATAACCGAGATGATAAATAATCGTGAGTTTGAAATTATTAGAAAACAGACAAATGAGTTTAATTTGCCAATGCCGAAATATGCAGTTATACTGAAAAAGAAATAAGCCGCGCAGCTGCGCGGCTTTAATTTTAAAATCTGAAATCCCGTCTGTTGGAATTTTTAATATCTTCAATATTTTGGCGTGCGATATTACGCACCTTTTCTTTAGGGATTTTTTCAAGCTCGGCATCAATCAGATTATAGCCGATTTTTTTTGTCTTATCAGAGGCATAATCCTCCAAAAATTCTGTCAGCGTCATCAATGCGTTTGGATGACAGCAATTTAAAATCTGTCCGTTTTTACACAGGCTCATAAACCTGTCACCCGTTCTGCCCTCTCTGTAACAGGCAGTGCAGAATGACGGAATAAATCCCATTTCCATAAGCCACTGCACAACCTCGTCAAGTGTGCGCTGATCGGATACGTCAAACTGTTCCGTATCGTGCGGACGTTCCTCTTCGGTATAACCGCCGACAGAGGTGCGTGAGCCTCCGCTTATCTGAGATATTCCTACGTTAAGCGCTTTTTTGCGGACAGCCTCCGATTCTCTGGTGGAGATAATCATTCCCGTATAAGGTACGGCAAGACGGATACAGGCAATAAGCCTTGTAAAAATTTCATCGGATATTCCGTTGTCAAAGGCATCGGGATCAATATCATCGGCACGTTTTACCCTCGGAACACTGATGGTATGCGGGCCTACACCATGCACAGCCTCAAGATGCTCGGCGTGCATAAGAAGTCCGGCAAATTCGTATTTATACATTTCAAGACCAAATAACACGCCAAGTCCGACATCATCTATGCCGCCCTCCATTGCTCTGTCCATTGCCTCTGTGTGATAGCAATAGTTATGTTTTGGGCCGGTCGGATGCAGATGCTCATAGCTTTCCTTGTGATAAGTTTCCTGAAACAATATGTATGTTCCGATGCCTGCGTCCTTCAGCCTGCGATAGTTTTCAACCGTAGTTGCGGCAATGTTAACGTTTACGCGGCGTATATCGCCGTTTTTGTGATGAACGCCGTAGATAGTTTTTATACAGTCTAAAATATACTCAATGGGGTTATTTACAGGGTCTTCGCCTGCCTCTATTGCAAGGCGCTTGTGCCCCATGTCCTGAAGTGCGATGACCTCGGCTCTTACTTCCTCTTGAGTAAGCTTTTTGCGCGGAATGTGCTTGTTTTTTAAATGATACGGACAGTAAAGACAGCCGTTTACGCAGTAGTTTGACAGATAAAGCGGCGCAAACATAACGATTCTGTTGCCGTAAAAGGCAAGCTTGATTTCCTCTGCTATGCGATAGATTTCTTCAATTTTTTCCGGAATATCACAGGCGAGCAGAACCGACGCCTCGCGGTGGGTAAGTCCCTCACAGTGTACTCCGTTTTCGGTTTTTTGGGGTTTTGCCTTTTCCAAAAGGCTGTCGATAAGCTTGACATTGTTTTTGTTTTCTTCGGCATAACGCAGTGTATCAATGATTTCGCTGTGATTGATAAACTCCTCTGCGTTAAGCGATTTTGGGTTATAAGCAGGCATAATGTTGTTCCTTTCTTTAAAGTCAGATGGATGTCTTTCTTTTTAGAATTTTTTATTATATTTTTGAATATGCAGCCTTTGCCGTGATGCCGTCAAGTCTGCCAAGACTTCCGGTAAGGGAGTTTATCAGATCCTGAGGTGCGTCAACGGCAATGCTTATTATATTTATTTTTTTAACTCTGTAGGGGATGCCCATACGGCCTATTATATATCCGCTGTATTCGTGCAGCAGACGGTTTACCGCTGCAACGGAATCGGGATTTTCAACTATAATGCTCAGTACGGCAACTCTTGTTTCCATAATTCTATCCTCTTTTAAAGCTGTTATTTTTATAAATCTAATTTCTGCGTAGCTGAACGAGAATAATTGCGGCAAACATTATGACGCAGCCGATAATTTCGCGCAGGGAGAGCGACTGTCCCAATATAAGCCATGCTGAAATTGCAGAGATGCAGGATTCAAGACTCATGATAAGAGCGGCAGCTGCCGGATTAAGGTCACGCTCGCCTACGATCTGCAGTGTATAAGCCACTCCGCTTGAAAGCACACCGGTGTATACCAGCGGAAACCATCCCGTTTGAATCTGAGTCCATGTAAAACTCTCGCCTGTTATAAACATAGGTATCAGAGCAAAAAAGCCTGCTGACAAAAACTGAATACAAGCAAAGCGATAAGCGTTTACTCTGTGAGAATATTTTGATATTATAAGTATCTGAACGGCAAAGGCAATGGCACATAAAAATTCAAATATATCACCTTTGTTTATACTGAAGCCTTCGGTTATGCACAGCAGATATACGCCGATTATTGCTATAACAACCGCAATCCAGACTACAAGCGGACATTTCTTTCTAAAAAATATACCTAAAACAGGCACAATGATTATGTAAAGAGCAGTGAGAAAGCCTGCTTTGCCGACCGAGGTATAAAGCATACCGTATTGCTGCAGACAGGTTGCAAGTCCGAGAGCAATACCGCTTAGTACACCGGAGATAATCAGCGCCTTTGAACTTTCGGACTTTTCTTTGCTCATAAGGATAACCGGTATCAGTACCGCTGCGCCAATCATATTTCTTAAAAATGTGAAGGCAAAAGGTCCAAGATAATCCATCCCCGAACGCTGGGCGACAAAAGCCGTGCCCCATATTGTTGCGGCAATAAGCAGTAAAAAAGAATTCCTGAGTTGTTTTGAATGCATAGTAAAAAACCTTCCTGTTAATTGTTTTAAACAATTATACAGCAAATTCTGTGTAAAATCAAGGAAAACTTAGTCTGCGGGTGTAATATTATGTCGCTTTAAGTGTTCCTTTAATTTTGTAAAGGTTATTTCGCTTATGTCATGTTCTATTTTGCAGCTGTCGCCGTAAGCTGTTTCCTCATCAACCCCAAGAGCGATAAGAGCCGCGGCTATTATCTGATGACGTTCATAGACCTTTTCGGCAATTTTTAATCCCTTTTCGGTCAGGTTTATATTGCCGTCGCCGTCAACAGTGACATATTTTTCTTCACGAAAGGCCTTCATCGCAACCGAAACGCTCGGTTTGGTAAAGCCAAGATGATTTGCAACATCTATACTACGCACACAGCCGTGTTTTTTGTGCAGCATAAGAATTGCCTCAAGATAGTTTTCGGCTGATTCATGTATTTTCATTCGGTATACCCCTTATAATTATTAAATAACATGTTAAATTATAACATAATGGGTTAGCAATGTCAAACCTTTTGCAGACGGAATCAGCTACTCCTGCACATAATTATAAAACTCCATATCCAGCGCGTCGTATTTATATTTTGCCATAGGGTTGTATGGCAAAAATTCAATTTTTTTGCAGTTTATTTTTTTGATAAAATCAGTAATTTT